>ENA-OQHR01000005-OQHR01000005.1-human-gut-metagenome-genome-assembly--contig:-NODE-5-length-242837-cov-10.886328_pt1 | contig 242837 bp, 195 predicted proteins | sample MGYA00242566_ERZ504725 | MGnify/ENA primary metagenome ERZ504725 (study PRJEB26092, sample SAMD00036217) | human gut metagenome | host: Homo sapiens | study: EMG produced TPA metagenomics assembly of... | reverse complement strand
AACTGCAAAATTGGCTCTAATTCTTTGTATTGCATTGGACAAAAAATTTGAGGAACTATTCTATTTTTAGGAGGTCACTATGGAAAATATTATACTGTTGATTTTGGGAGTGTTCATATCTGTTGTGGGAATTGTAAATATCAAAGGCAATATCAGCACAATTCACTCTTATAACAGGCGAAAAGTAAAGGAAGAAGATATACCAAAGTATGGAAAAACAGTCGGCACAGGAACGCTGATTATAGGAATATCTCTTATATTAGGTTTTATTGTTTCGTTTTGGAGTGAAATAATTATAGATTATATCATTCTTCCAGCAGTTATTGTCGGATTAGGCTTTATATTGTATGGACAGTTCAAATACAATAAAGGAATTTTTTGAGAATCAGGGAGGTATAAAGATGGAATTGAACACAATATCAGGTCTGGCGATAGCGGGAGTTATCTGCTCCGTTGTCCTCTCGATGGGGGTACCGATTGCTTTGTTCATTGCAGGAAGGGTGAAGCTTAAGGCAAGGATTTCCTCGTTCTTTATCGGAGCAGGAACCTATCTGCTGTTTGCCATGCTGTTGGAGCAGCTGTTGCATGTTCTTGTCATTCGGTTCTGCGGACTGAACGCACAGAGCAGGCCATGGCTTTACTATGTGTACGCGGCTTTGGCTGCAGCTGTTTTTGAAGAGACCGGAAGACTGATTGCCATGAAGTTCTGGATGAAGAAATGGCTGGATTTTCCAAATGCACTGATGTATGGAATCGGGCATGGCGGTGTGGAGGCTATTCTGCTCGGAGGACTCTCCGGAATCAGCAATCTTGTGTCCATGCTGATGATCAACAGCGGAGCCATGCAGAATACGCTGGCGGCACTTCCTGCTGAGTCTGCAAATCAGACCGTGTCACAGCTGTCGGCCCTATGGACAACACCGGCACCACTCTTTTTTGTAAGCGGAATCGAAAGAATCAGTGCTATCATTCTGCATATCGGGTTGTCACTGCTGATCTACCGGGCGGTAAAGGCAGGCAAATACAGGACAGCGGCTTTTACAGCGGTTCTTGCATATGGGATTCATTTTATCGTGGACTTCTTTGCCGTGGCAGGTCCGGCGCTTCTTCCCATCTATGTGATTGAAATTGGTGTCTTTGTGATGGCAGCCGGAACTCTTGTTATGGCGCTGAAGATGGGAAGGATGGAAGAACTGTGAATTCCAGTTTGTAGGGAACAACAGCTAAGATAATTTTATAATAAAACAGCGTCAGAGCATTTATGTGTAAAAGCATGAATGCTCTTTTTGTTCTTTCATGGACAAAGAACAAGAAAGCAGCTTTTGGACAAATTGTCCAGAAGTTCAAATAAAAAAGAAGGAGGATACCTGATGTATAGCAAAAATGGTATTCCGTGGGTAAGACCACCCACACGGGACAGGAAGCATAGAGAAAATAATATCGGGAGGACAGAACAATGGTCGATGAATTGACGCAGGAGTCGTTCCAGACAGGAAAGGCGATTGTGACTGTCAGCGTAGATCTGATTACTGCCATTGCAGATGCGTGCAAGCGGTCTGAACAGCAGAATCCTGGTATGAGCGAGGAACAGAAGGAGACATTGCTCGGCAAGGTTGTCGATAAGGTAATGTCGAATTATAAGGAAACGCATGGCTCATTAAAGGGATTCAACAGAGAGGGCAAAGATGTCACGCATATTGATGTGAATGATGAGAGAACAGCGGAGCTTTTGGAGAAAGCCTGTAAGAAAAGTCATATTCCGGTGGATATGAAAAAGGTAACGAGGGCAGATGGTTCCATCACGCATACTGCATTCTGTGAAGTGAAAAGCATAGACCAGATGGCAGCATTACTGAAGATGGCTTCCGAACAGGTACTTGAGGAGCAGAAGGAAATGACCAAGACACTTGTACTTTACGATGATAAGGGCAAGGAGGTTATGTCGGCTGACTTTGTAAATAATGGTGAGATAAATATGGACGATGTGCGCAATTTCAAAATAGTTGTGGTCATTGTGACCGCTGTACAGAGCCTTGCCTAAGTATTTTCCGGGATATTTTATAATAAATTTATGGGTGGCGGTCTGTTAATAATCACTTTGATATTTTATAATGTAAGCATTGGTTGTAATTTAGTTGATCATGCAAAGGAGCTTGCAAAGCAGAGGGGGTGCAAGGCCGTCACCCTTGATTCCGGTCTTCCGCGGACAGGGGCACATGGTTTCTACGAACACTATGGATTTGAAAAGAGCTGTTATGGCTTTGAACTGATGATATAAATTATCTGAGAAGATTGGAAAGAAGACAAAATATGTGTACAGCGGCGACATATAAGACAAAGAATTTCTATTTTGGAAGAACGCTGGATTATGAATTCTTGTACGGCGATGAGATTACCGTGACTCCGAGAAATTATCCGTTTGAATTCAGATATATGGGCAGGACGGCACAGAACTTGCCAGATATCCGTTGCTGCAGGGGGAGAACATCAACTGGCAGAACTAAGTATCTGCTGCCCCCGGGACCCGGGAAATACCAGGAAATAACTTGGCGTTTTTATCTGCATTTCTGCATTTTGCGAAAAATTTGTGCTGTTTTATGTAATGGTGGAGCCGGCAACTGCATGGTGCCAGTAGCCATCGCAGAGCCAGTAGCCCTCCAACAGAGCCGGCAGTCTGGATGATGACAGTGGTTGCACAAACATAGAAAAGTAGATTATAATATCGGAAAAGGACGTTGCCAGTGGCAATGTACGGAAGCCAGAGTTATATCTGTGATAAGGGAGAAAGGACGAGATATGGGCAAGTCAAAGGTTACAATAAAAGAGATTGCGGATATGGCAGGGGTGTCCATAGCTACAGTTTCCCATGTTATCAACAGGACAAGGTATGTAAGACCTGAGCTTGTGGATAAGATAGAGAAGATTATTGTAGAGACGGGATATCAGAATAAGATAGCAGATAAGGAGAGAAAACTGCTGGTTGGCCGAGAGTCTACGATCGTTGCAGTCATTCCGAACATTGAAAGTACGATATACAGAGATATGGTAGCTTATGTGAAGCAGCTTGTCAGTGTACAGGGATATCAGTTCCTTGTGGCGATAACAGACAATGATCTTAAGGAGGAGACACAGGTGCTTGCCGGACTTCTGGTCAACAAGAAGGTTGCCGGTATCATACATGCGCCGGTGAGCGATGTGGCAGCCAACTACACAAAGCTTATACAGTCAGGCGTTCCATTTGTCTGCGTGGAGAGAAATATACTTGGATCAGGGATAGACTCAGTTGAGTTCCGAGACAGGGAGGCTATATTTAAGGGCGCAGATTATCTGCTCGCGAGTGGACACAAGAATGTTTTGTTTTTCAGAGAGAGTACGGACAGTACCACCAGGGATGAGAGAACAAAAGGTTTCCTGAGTGCTCTGCAGAAATATAATATAAATACAAACGATGCGAATATAGTGGATGTGACACTGGAAAATGGCGAAGATGACTGTATGCTCGTCATCCAGAAGGCGCTCCGCAGATACAGGCCGACCGCAGTTCTTGCGGGGGGCAACAGAATAACGCTCTACCTCATGAAGACACTGAGAGATATGGGAATCGACTGTCCGGGAGAGATATCTGTGGTTGGGTTTGGTGATGAGAGCTGGTCAGAACTTACATATCCTCCGCTTACCATAATCAGAAGAGATGTGAAGGGGTTAAGCACCAAGGCAGTTGGAATGCTTTTTGAGAAAATCAACACAGGTGCGGTCATATCCCATGACTGCTATGCCGATGTGGAACTGGTTGTCAGGAAATCCACCAAGATGCTGGATAATGGACCATTTGGAGATAAGGCAGCTGCCCCTGATTCCGTGGTGCTGACGAAGGAGGAAAAACAGAGGCTGAAGGCAGGACATTTCAGAGTTGCCATATCATTCCATTACACAGGTACGTCATGGGCTGAGCTTCATGAGAAGGGTATCCGTGAGGAGCTTGAGCAGTTCGGGATAGATGTGGTGTCGGTTATGGATGCACACTTTGACTCGGAACTGCAGAATGCGCAGCTTGATGGAATAAGACTTCAGAAGCCGGACGCAGTTATAGCTATTCCGGCGGATGACAGCCGTACCAGAGAGAAGTTTCAGGAACTTTCCAAAGTGTCAAAGCTGGTGTTCATAAGCAATGTTCCGGATGGCATGTCCAAGAACAGCTATGTGTCCTGTGTATCAGTAAATGAGTCGGAGAATGGAACGAACACGGGAAGAATGCTGGGGGAATACTGCAAGGAGAACAAGAAAAAAAAGGCAGGTTTCATTATTCATGGTGCGGCATTCTATGGAACAAGAGTCAGGGATAACGCCGCTGAGAGGATAATCAAGGACAGTTATCCTGATATTGACATAGTTACGATCAGGAGTTTTGGAGAGATATCCAATGCATATCAGGTAGCCCAGGACGTGATAACTGCCAATCCTGAAATTGAGGCAATGTATGTGAGCTGGGATCGCCCGGCACTTCTGGTTATAAAGGCACTCAAGGAGCTTGGCAGGGAGGATGTGGCGGTGTTCACCACGGACCTTGATCATGGAATTGCCAGGTGCATGGAGGAAGGAATCGTCAAGGGACTCAGCACGCAGAGACCATACGAGCAGGGAAGAGCGGCCGCGGCAGTTGTTGCCAAGTCCCTGGTAAGTGAAGAACAGCTCCCAAAGTATGTGGGAGTTCAGCCGTATCAGGTTGAGCCAAAACAGCTCAGGCTTGCATGGAAGGAAATCTTCCATGAGTCCATGCCGGACAGATTGAGGTGATATGACATCTTTAGTTAGTCCGTGCCGGACAGATTGAGGTGATATGGCAGCTTTAGTTAGTCTGTGTCGGACAGAGTTAGAAACTGTATCTTTTTATCTAAAAAAGAATCCGTTAGAGAGAAAATTGTATCTTTCTGGCGGATTTTTTGCATTTATACACAAGAGACAAGGTGACAAGTAACGGGTGTCAATCATACACTACAAATCCCATAAGTATGACATCTGGTAAACTATTTACGTAAAAAATGATAAAAGACCCGCGAACCCTATAATACAATAGAGCCTTATTTGTGCAAAATGATGAATAAATAATAAATAAAACACTTGATATTGACAATAACCGACAAAGGTTATATCATCAAAACATGCAAGGGACGAAAAACAGTTTAAAATTTACGTAAATAAACCGGTTGAGAACAGTTTTTCGACAACGAGTTAGCAAAGAAAACACATGATAGTGGAGGTAAAAATTATGAGAAAATTTAAAAAGTTATTAGCAGTTGGAGCATGCCTGTGCATGTCACTCAGTTTACTGGCAGGTTGTGGATCAGGATCAGGAAACGCTTCGGGCAGCGGTTCATCTGATTCAGGTACAAAGCAGGAGAGCACAAAGTCATCTGACCTGTCATTTGCATTTTGTACAAACACACTCAACAATACATTCCAGAGTTCAATTGATGCCAAGCTCAAGGAGCTCTGCGATGCGAACGGAATATCATATACATGTCTTGATCCTGACTACGATCTGAACACACAGCTCAGCCAGTTATCAGACGTGGCAAATAGTGGATACGACGCAGTGTTCATCATCCCGGTTGATTCAGCAGGTATCACATCAGGTCTTGCAGAGATCAAGGATGCAGGAATCCCAATCTTCAATGTAGATACAGCAGTTATCGAGGATGACATAGAGAACTTCGTAACACAGTTCGTTGGGACAAATGCTTACATGGCAGGACAGCTTGTCGGTGAGCAGATGGCTAAGGATTATCCGGACGGAGCAGACATTGCGATCCTTGACTTCCCATCAAATGAGAGTTGTGTAGACCGTGTAAATGGTTTCCTTGACGGACTCGGTGATAACAAGGATAAGTTCAACATCGTAGCACAGCAGGATGGCGAGGCAGCACTTGATGCATCAATGAGCCTTGCAGAGGATATCATCACAGCAAACACAGATCTTCAGGCATTCTTCTGTATCAATGATCCTTCAGCACTTGGCGCTGCAGCAGCAGTTAAGGCAGCCAACAAGACAGGTCAGATTGGTGTATACAGTATCGATGCTTCACCAGATGGCAAGCAGGCACTCCTCGACGGCGAGTTCACAGCAGTTGCATGTCAGGTTCCTGTACAGATTGCTGAGTACGCATTCAATGCAGCACAGAAGTATGTGGGCGGAGATACAACGATCGACGAGAAGAAGGTATATCTTGACTCACACCTCGTACTCAAGGATGAGGCTGAGCAGACAGTTAACGATTGGCAGTAAGGCCGGATTGAAGCCGGCAGTAACAGCACGGGGCTGCCCCCGGCTGGACATACATGACACAACGTAGGTGTATATAACACGGGAGAGACCGGGGATCTTAGATCTCCGGCCGAGATCCCGAAAAAGCAGGATAACAAAAGATCTATTTTAGAAACTTGGAGGTTTAATATGGGACAGACAGTTCTGGAAATGATAGGGATAAAGAAAAGCTTCTCCGGAATATATGCTTTAAGTGGCATCGACTTTTCCCTTGAGCTGGGAGAGGTACATGCACTGCTCGGTGAGAATGGTGCAGGAAAGTCCACACTGATCAAGGTCCTCGGCGGAATTTACCAGCCCGACAGCGGAATCATCAAGGTAAATGGCAAGGAGGTTAAGATCAACGGAGTTCCGGCTGCCAGAGAAAATGGTATAGGAATAATACATCAGGAAATCGTACTTGTTCCATATCTTTCGGTGGCACAGAATTTGTTTCTCGGCAGAGAGATAAGGACAAAGCTTGGAACGCTGGACTTTGCAGAGATGAACAGAAGAGCAGAGGAGATGATATCGTCCCTCGGTGTGAATATAAAAGCAGACACGATAGTAGAGAATCTGACCATCGCACAGCAGCAGATGGTGGAGATCGTCAAGGCGGTCTCATTCAACGGTAAGATCATAGTTATGGACGAGCCTACCTCATCACTCTCAAATGAAGAGGTGGAGCAGTTATTTGAGATCATTGAGAATCTCAGAAAGAAACAGGTAAGTATAATCTACATCTCTCACAGAATGGAGGAGCTCTTCAGGATATCTGACAGAGTTACCGTCATCAGGGATGGTGCATACGTAGGAACAAAAAAGACATCTGAGACCAACCCGAATGAGCTGGTTGCGATGATGGTAGGAAGAGATCTGGAGAGCTTCTATGCCAGGGATTACTGTGACATGGACAAGGCAGAGGTTGCTCTGGAGGTAAAGAACCTTTCGCAGACAGGTGTCTTTGAAGATATAAGTTTTTCGGTACACAAGGGTGAGATCCTGGGATTCTCAGGTCTGGTCGGTGCCGGACGAAGCGAGATCATGGAGGCGGTATTTGGTGCCACACAGCCTACATCAGGCGAGGTGATACTCGGCGGAAAGCTGGTACACTTCAAGAATCCGATGCAGGCGATCAAGTCAGGCGTAGCCCTGGTTCCTGAGGACAGAAAGAAGCAGGGACTGGTGCTCGGCAACAGCGTGGCGTTCAACCTTACACTCTCATCCCTCAGATTCTATATGAATGGAATCGCCATAAGCGAGAAAAAGCGCGGTGAGGTCATAGACCATTATTCAAAGCGGTTGCGGATCAAGGCGGCGTCACCTGAGATCGAGGCGGGCAGCCTGTCAGGTGGAAATCAGCAGAAGGTAGTTCTGGGCAAATGGCTTGCAACCAAGCCGGATGTGCTCATTCTGGATGAGCCGACCAGAGGCGTTGATGTAAATGCAAAATTTGAGATATACACAGTAATCAATGAACTGGCAAAGGAAGGCATAGCGATAATCATGGTATCCAGTGAGCTTCCTGAGATCATCAACATGTGCGACAACGTATGTGTGGTCAGAGCCGGAAAACTCGTGAAGAAGCTGTCAAAGGACGAGCTCTCACAGGAAGAGATAATGAAATACGCTGCAGGAGGTATCGAATAATATGGGCGAGACAAAGAAGAATTCAAAAGCAACTTCTATATTAAAAAACAATCCCCTGACATCCATAGTCAAGGGCAACATAGGAATCATAGTGGTTCTGATAATCATGTGTGTGGCCGTAGCACTTGCCACAGACAAGTTTTTAACGACCAACAACATCATATCAGTGCTTAGACAGATATCGATCAACACATACATAGCACTTGGAATGACACTCATAATCATACTTGGTCACATTGACCTGTCAGTTGGATCGATAGTAGCTATGTCGGGAACTCTGACCGTAGGTTTTATAGTTAATCAGGGACTTCCTCTCGGCGTAGCAATAGCAGCAGGCCTTCTGGTCGGCACAGCGGCTGGCTTTGTAAGTGGTTTCATAGTAGCCAATTTCAAGGTGCCTGCATTCATCATCACAATGGCCATGATGAACATAGCAAGTGGTATAGCTTATGTCTACACAGGTGGACAGTCAACACGTATCACAAACAAGCTCTTCATCGAGATCGGTACAGGATATCTGTTCAATGTGATCCCACTTCCGGTAGTGTACATGGTAGTTCTCATCATACTGTTCAGCTTCATCCTCAGTAAGACAAAGTTCGGAACATACGTATACGCGATAGGTGGTAACCGCGAGGCCGCAAGACTTTCAGGTGTACCTATCAAGAAGATAGAGATCATAGTGTTTACAATATCAGGACTTCTCTCAGCATTCGCAGGACTTGTACTCTGTTCAAGAATGTACTCAGGCCAGCCTTCAGTTGGAAGCGGATACGAGCTTGATGCCATCGCAGCCTGTGTACTTGGCGGAACCTCTATGACAGGTGGTAAAGGAAGGATCAGTGGAACAGTATTTGGTGCCATGGTCATCGGAATCATCTCAAATGGTCTTAACCTTATCGGAGTGTCATCATACTGGCAGCTCATCATCAAGGGTCTCATCATCGCATGTGCGGTACTCCTTGATGGACAGAAGGGCAAGCTTGAGCTCCTCAAAAAGAAGAAACTTGCAGCAAACTAGTAGAAAGAGAGGACTGATAATATGGAGATTTTTAGAAAGATGTCCTTCGCGGATTCCACGGGAGATGCAATACCTTTCTACCACGAGGGCAAATATCATATATTCTCACTGACTTCCCCTCCGGGAACAACAGTGTACCCGGCAAGACTCAGAACAACATGGAGCCACAGTGTATCAGATGATCTGGTGCACTGGGAGGAGCTTCCTACAGCGCTCTATCCGGGCGAGGGCGACGAGCCGGATGCATCAGGAGTATGGACTGGATCAGTCATATACGGCGAGGGCAAATACCATGCATTCTATACAGGCTACTGCCTCACCGCAGAGTATCAGCAGACCATATGCCACGCTACAAGCGATGATGGAATCACGTGGGTGAAGGATGCAGCCAATCCGGTCATCACACCTATGATAGAGCTTTACGAGAAGCTTGACTGGAGAGATCCATATGTATTCTACAATGAGGAGGACAAATGTTACTGGATCCTCATATCAGCGAGAAGGTTGGATATGCCGATAACCAGAAGAGGATGTATAGTTCTCTACAGATCAAAGGATCTGGTCAACTGGGAATATTACGGGCCGATATATTCACCGGGACACACCAACTGTCCTGAGTGCCCTGAGATGTACAAGATGGGAGACAATTGGTATCTCTCATACTCAAGATTCTCAGAATATGTAAATACAATATACAGAGTTGCAAAGTCACCATTTGGCCCATGGAGAAAGCCAAAGAAGGATGGCATAGGCGGAAGAAGATTCTATGCAGCCAAGTCCATGCAGGATGATGACGGCAGACGCTTCTACTTCGGTTGGGCTCACGACAGAGCAGACAGAAGCGACAGAGGTGAATGGTACTGGGGCGGAACATTCTGCGTGCCGCACGAGGTAGTTGCCACAGCGGATGGAGGACTTGACGTAAAGCTTCCAAAGGAATATGAGCATGTATTTGAGAAGCCTGTGGCATGGGATTACATCCCTGTACTTGGAAATGCAGAGCTTCACGGAGACAGACTGGTTGAGATGGATTCAGTAAGCACATGTACATACGGATTCCTTGGACACAACGAGGAGAGCTACATGCTGAAGTGCAAGATCATGCCTAGAGAGGTGTATGACCATTTCGGTATACTGCTCAAGTCAGACAAGGAAGCAAGCGGATGCCTTCTCCTTGAGTTTGATGTGGCCATGCAGAGAGTGTCATTGGTAAATCTTCCTATGGGAGTTGACTCGTTCTGGGTTCAGTCCTGTCAGGCTGTGCCTCCTGCAACGGAGCCGGGCCCTGATGGAGTCAGAGTGTGCGAGAAGACATTTGACATAACAGAGGGCAGCGAGATAGATGTGAAGATCATCGTTGACCATGATATGGTGGAGGTATTTGTCGGAGAACAGGTGGCATTTACATACAGGATATATGCAAAGCCTGAGTTTGAGACAGGACTTCTGGCACAGGATGCAAGAGTAGAATTCTATGACATAGAGATCACAGGAAAGTAAAATTCACAAGGAGGATCCAACATGGAAAAGAAATATGATGTTGTGGCTCTTGGTGAATTCCTGATAGACTTTACCCCTGCCGGAAGCAGTGATTCCGGGATGAAGCTCTTCGAGCAGAATCCCGGAGGCGCTCCGGTAAATATGCTCACGGCAGTCAGCAAGGCCGGACTTAAGACCGCGTTTATAGGAAAGGTCGGGGATGACATGCATGGCAATTTCCTTATTGAGACGGCAAAGCAGGCAGGAATAGATACCAGAGGTATAGTTGTCGATGACACGGTATTTACCACTTTGGCATTTGTCACTCTGGATGAGAACGGAGAGCGTGAATTCTCATTTGCCAGAAAGCCGGGAGCGGACACAATGCTCTGTTACAAGGAAGTGGATGCCGACCTGCTAAGAGACACAAAGGTGTTCCATATAGGTTCGCTGTCTCTCACGGATGAACCGGCTAGAACCACCACATTCCAGGCGGTGAGAGAGGCGAGAAAATACGGAGCGGTTATATCCTATGATCCAAATTACAGAGAGCCGCTGTGGGACAACAGAGAAAATGCGATGGAGAGAATGAAGAGTATTCTCCCGTTTGTAGATATAATGAAGCTTTCGGATGAGGAGACGGCACTCCTCACACCATTTGAAGATCCGAAGGAGGCTGCGGAGTATCTCCTTGGAACAGGCGTCAGACTTGTTGCGGTCACCCTGGGAAGTGAGGGTGTGCTGATATGCAGCAGGGATGGCAGCAGAAAAGTTCCTGGATTTGTCAGCCATGTGGTCGACACAACCGGAGCTGGAGATTCGTTCTGGGGGGCATTTGTATCGCAGCTTATAAGGGCGGACAAGAGCCTGGAGGAATTCAGTATAGACGAGCTTGAAGAATTTGCAAGATATGGAAATGCGGTGGCGAGCCTGTGTGTCGAGAAGCGCGGAGGACTCAGATCGATTCCTGAAGAGAGCGAGACATTTGAGAGACTCGCAGTAAAGTAAGTGTACTACAATTTTTCACATAAAGTTTTCCCTTAACCCTGAAGACCGGAGAGTTTCCGGTCTTCTTTTTTGTACAATCTAACATTTGGACAGTATAATCATTCAAAAGTGCATTGACTCATAATTCCATTTCCTATAATATGTGGTTGGTGAACAAAAAAATAATCATTGGTCCTGTGTCAAGATTTAGCACAAAATAAAATGAGAAGTTCTGCCAACTAAGCTGCCGGCAGAGAACATACCCTCTCATACATTTTTTCAAAGTCATTGCGAATAAGGCTTTTCTTAAGTGGGTGAAGGCTGATAAGGATGATTTAGATGGAGAAATAATAATGCAGATATTTGTTGATGCAGATGCGTGTCCGGTAGTGGACATTGCTGAGACGATCGCAGAAAAATATAATATACCAACTACACTTTTGTGTGACACGAACCATGTGCTGTATTCTGATTACAGTGAAGTTATAGTGGTTGGTGCCGGTGCGGATGCAGTAGATTATAAGCTGATCAGCATATGCCATAAAGGGGATATCGTAGTGTCACAGGATTATGGCGTTGCTGCCATGGCACTTGGTAAAGGGGCATATGCCATTCATCAATCCGGTAAGTGGTATACAAATGAAAATATTGACCAGATGCTGATGGAACGGCATCTTAACAAGAAAGCAAGGCGAAGTTCTCATAAGCATCATATGAAAGGACCGAGAAAACGTACAGAAGATGATGATTTACGTTTTGCTCAATCCTTTGAAAAACTCATACGGATGGCAAAGGCAAATGAAGGCAGTTCGAAGGAAAATGATGAACAAAGAAAATAGTTGCATGGCTATTTCTATATTGTATATTTGTTTGTAAAATGGAAAAATGAAGCTGAGAATGATGGCTGGTTGCTGATCATAGCGTGATGTGATCATATATGAGCTTTTTGGACGGACAGAGTAAGAAGTATTAGGTTTCTACCAGTGGCAGTAATACTCTGACGGTGAAGATCTCGTCTTTTGCAAAGAACTGGAACTGACCATGATAGGAGTCTGTGATCGCAGCAATATTCTTAGTTCCGAAACCATGTCCTGTCTGCGTGGAGACAGGCAGCCCATTTTGAAAAGCAACCGTTCCGATAAACGGATTACTGATCTGGATCAGAAGTGTCTGATTCCGTTCAGCGAGCTGAACCTGTATGAATTTTTCCTCTGTATCGATCGATGCATGGAGCGCATTTTCCAGAGCATTTGACAAAATGGCACATAGCTTTGTGTCGGACAGAGGGAGTTCCGCAGGGATAGAAGCCTGAACCAGCAGGGAGATGCCCTCTGATTCCGCTTTTGTATCATAGGCGGACAGAAGCAGGTTGATCAGCTCATTTGAACAGAAGCGTTTTGGAGTGATCGCATCTAAGTCGGATTGGGCGGTTTGTATATATTCCTGAATCTTATCCAGATTCCCTGTTCCTGCAAGTGCCTGCAAATAAGTAAAATGATGGCGCATATCATGACGATAGGAAGCTGCCTGTGTCTGCATGGTGCGCATATGATTCAGATCAATGGCAGCATGCGTAAGCTGCATATGAAGAGATTCTGCCAGGCGTTCTGCCTGTTCCTGTTCTTCCAGTTTATGATAATAATAAAAGATAAAAACAAAATAGAAAATGCAGCAGATGGACGGCATGAACTGAACTACAAATTCGTTGCTGGTATAAAGCATATCGGTATAAATCGTAGAGGCATAATCGAAAAGATAGTAGCAGAGCGGAAGAATGCCAAGAATATAGACGGATTTGTTTGCTTTTGGCATAAAATGCTGCGCCAGATTTGCTTCATAGTGGTATAGGAAATAAAAGGTTACAAAGGCACATCCTACATAAACGATCGTATAGATGATCTTATTGTCAGAAAATAAGCGAACCGCCAGTCCGCACCAGAGAGGGATCTGACAGCACATATAGGCAGTCAAGACACTGACGATCGAAGTGCTCCATGAGCATTTGTATATCAGCCAGAGAAAAAGCACCAACGGAAGATGTACAACGATCGGATACAGCCCTCGGGAAATCTCCTGTCCGAAGACTGCGAAAGAAATGATCTGAAGTATTCCGTCGAGGGCACAGAAAACAGACAGAGTGAGTACATTTTTCCGGTTAAAAGGAACACCGGTAAAACATACGCTTGCTACTGTACCAAAGAGGAATACGGTAATAAAATAAATACTGTCGCAGAGAAAACTCATATCATTGTCTCCTTATTATTTCCCAAAAGAGTTTGTATAGGCAAAATTTAGAAACTGTTCCGAAATCTTCGTGTAGTTATTTCTGGAAAGCGGAATCTTCTGACCGTCTGTCAGGATGATATCGCTTTTCGTAACATATTGAATGTAATGCATATTTACCGCATAAGAACGATGTGGATATATAAAGTCCGGATAGGCTTTCAGAATATCCAGAAATTCCGTAAAGGTCATTATGGCAGAGATCATGGTCTGATCTGCCAGATGTAAGGTAATGGTTCTGTGTGTGACCTCCCCATAGACCAGAGAGGATACCCGGATCCGGCTGTACTGCTTCTCTGTTGTATAAATGATGAAGCTTGCGGTATCTTTCTCATCCAGTTCGGCAAGAATGGAATCTATGGAGGCAAAAAATTTTTCTTCGGTTACCGGTTTTAACAGATAGTTCTGGGCTTTTACTTCGTAGCTGTCTACCGCATATTCCGGAGAACTTGTCAGGAAGATGATCTCGGTATCTGTTCCGGAAGCTCTGATATTTCTCGCAATCTCAATTCCGTTTTCTCCTGGCATTAAAATGTCCAGGATCGTAATATCAAATCGTTTTCCTTGATCGATGGCATCCAGTAATGAGAAGCCATTTTGAAATATATGAATCTGAAGCGGTGTGGCATGAAGCTCCTGATATCGTTTGAAAAGCGCTGCCAGTATCTGCCGTTCCTGTTTGCTGTCGTCACAAATCGCTATATGTATCAAAAAATCTACTCCTTATCATGGCTTAACAAATATATGATAAGCCGGTCGTTGATCGTCATTTGTACAGGCGTACTCATTGACCTGGGTTCATTATAGCATAGTTCTGATCAAACCGACGGACATTTCATGCACATATAGTGACATTTCATGTAGCGGATGCAAAAAAATGAAATCTGTTGTAGAATGCGGAGCTGCTTCATGATAGACTGAAAATATCAAGAGAATTCAGATCAATGGAGGATTAATAATGGGAAAAGTACGATTCAATGATAATACAGAAATAGTTGCAGCTGTAAAAGAAGGACTAAAAAGGAAGGATGGATATTGTCCGTGCAGGCTTGAAAAGATACCGGAGAATAAATGTATCTGTAAAGAATTTCGGGATCAGATCAATGATCCGGAGTTTGAGGGATACTGCCATTGTCAGTTATATTACAAAGAAAAGTAAAATAATATATGAATTATTATCAGAACATATAGACTGGTTCGTCAAAATAAACATAAAAATATTAATAAATCCAAAAAAATTGCTAATAAATCCAAAAATATTCTATTCTTTCTTCCTGCTTGTCACATTATAATGAATTTAGTCAATGAGACAGAGCGAAAAATAAACAAAATGTACAAACAGGAGGAATGAAATATGAGAAAGAAAAAAATTATAGCTGTCGTTGCAGCAGCAACACTTGCATTATCAATGGTAGGATGTGGATCAGGCGGATCAGGCGGATCAGGCGGAAGCAGCTCAAGCGGAGTTGCAAATAAGGATAAGCCACTTTGCTGGTTCAACCGTCAGCCATCCAACAGCTCAACAGGAGAACTTGATAAGGAAGCATTAAGCTTCAACAAAGATACTTATTATGTAGGCTTCGATGCTAACCAGGGTGCTGAGCTTCAGGGTCAGATGGTACTTGATTATATCAAAGCAAATGCAGCAACAATTGACCGTAACGGTGATGGCGTTATCGGATACGTTTTAGCAATCGGTGATATCGGACACAATGACTCAATCGCTCGTACTCGTGGTGTTCGTTCAGCACTTGGCACAGGAGTTGATGCAAATGGTGCAGTTGATTCAACACCTGCAGGTACAAACGTAGACGGATCAGCAAAAGTTGTTCAGGATGCAAAGCTTGATGTAGATGGTAAGACATATACAATCCGTGAGCTTGCTTCACAGGAAATGAAGAACTCAGCAGGTGCTACATGGGATGCAGCAACAGCAGGAAACGCTATCGGAACATGGACAGCTTCATTCGGTGATCAGATTGATGTAGTTGTTTCAAATAACGATGGTATGGGAATGTCAATGTTCAATGCATGGGCAAAGGATAACAAGGTTCCTACATTTGGATACGATGCTAACAGCGATGCAGTAGCAGCTATTGCAGAAGGTTACGGCGGAACAATTTCACAGCATGCAGATGTTCAGGCTTACTTAACACTCAGAGTTCTTCGTAACGCACTTGATGGTGTAGACGTTGATACAGGTATCGGTACACCTGATGAAGCAGGTAACTGCTTAACAGAAGGTGAAGATTACAGATACAGCGAAGAAGAAAGATCATACTACGCATTAAACGTAGCAGTAACTGCTGAAAACTATCAGGATTTCACAGATTCAACAAAGGTTTATGACAAGGTTTCAAAACAGCTTGATTCAAGCAAGAGCCCAACAAAGAAAGTATGGCTTGATATCTACAACGCTTCAGATAACTTCTTAAGCTCAACATACCAGCCACTTCTTGAGAATTACGATGATCTGCTCAACCTGAAAGTAGATTACATCGGTGGTGATGGTCAGACAGAGTCTAACATTACAAACCGTCTTGGTAACCCGGGCGAATATGACGCATTTGCGATCAACATGGTTAAGACAGATAATGCAGCATCATACACAACACTTCTTAACAAATAAGATAACGGATCGGCAGGCAATAATGATTTAACTCAGAGGGGTGTCAGATACAAGATTTGATACCCTTCTTTTACTAAGAAAGGGAAGTAGAGATATGGCAGAAGATAAGAATAAATACATCTTATCGATTCAGGGCATGAGCAAGTCATTCGGTAGAAACAAGGTTCTGGATCACATTAACCTGAATGTGAAACCGGGCTCGATCATGGGTCTTATGGGTGAGAACGGTGCCGGAAAATCGACAATGATGAAATGTCTCTTCGGAACCTATCAGAAGGACGAAGGAACTATAATATTAGATGGTAAAGAAGTAAACTTCTCAGGTCCAAAGGATGCCCTTGAAAACGGAGTTGCAATGGTTCATCAGGAGCTTAACCAGTGTCTTGAAAGAAGCGTTGTGGACAACCTGTTCCTGGGACGTTACCCAAAGAATTCCCTCGGTGTGATCGATGAGGGCAGAATGAAAAAAGAAGCTTCGGATTTGTTCAGAAAGCTCGGTATTACCGTAAATCTGACACAGCCGATGAAGAAAATGTCAGTATCGCAGCGTCAGATGTGTGAGATCGCAAAGGCTATTTCTTACAACTCAAAAGTAATTGTACTTGATGAGCCTACATCCTCACTGACAGCACCTGAGGTTGCAAAGCTGTTCAAGATGATGAGACAGTTAAAAGAGCAGGGAATTTCCCTGATTTATATATCACATAAAATGGATGAGATCTTCGAGATCTGTGACCAGATATCCGTTCTTCGAGATGGTAGTCTGGTAATGACAAAAGACAGTAAGGACACAAACATGAACGAACTGATCTCCGCAATGGTTGGTCGTTCTCTTGACAATAGATTTCCACCTGTAGACAATGAGCCCGGTGAGACAGTTCTCTCCGTACAGAACCTGTCAACAAAGTATGCACCAAAGCTCCAGAACATCACATTTGATGTTAAGAAGGGTGAGATTTTCGGACTGTATGGTCTGGTAGGTGCAGGTCGTACAGAGCTCCTTGAAACCATATTCGGTATGCGTACAAGAGCAGCAGGAAATGTACTTTATAACGGCAAGATGATGAACTTCTCATCACCAAAGGATGCCATGGATCATGGTTTTGCCCTGATCACAGAGGAAAGAAAAGCAAACGGACTTTTCCTGAAAGCAGATATCACATTTAATACAACAATTGCAAATATGAATCACTATAAGAGCGGAATCGCACTTAGCCATGACGATATGGTTCGTGCAACCGCAGAGGAGATCAAGGTCATGCATACAAAATGTATGGGACCGGACGATATGATCGCAAACCTCTCCGGTGGTAACCAGCAGAAGGTTATCTTCGGTAAATGGCTGGAGCGTTCTCCTAATGTATTTATGATGGATGATCCTACAAGAGGTATCGATGTAGGTGCCAAGTACGAGATCTATGAACTGATCATCAATATGGCAAAGCAAGGTAAAACAATTATCGTTGTATCCTCAGAGATGCCTGAGATCCTTGGTATCACAAACCGTATTGGTGTTATGTCGAACGGTCATCTTGCAGGAATCGTAAATACAAAAGAGACCAACCAGGAAGAATTATTAAGACTTAGTGCGAAATATTTGTAATAGAGAGGAGTTTTGGTTATGGCAGATAAAAGTAAGATCCTTTCGGCTGATGCAGAAGCAGCGCTTTTGAAGCCGATTGATGAATATGTAGGAAAAATACAGTCACAGATCGATGCACTTCGTGTAGACGGATCTGACAAGGTTCAGAGCTATAAGAACCAGATCGCAATTGCGAAGGAAGACAAGAACTTATCAAAGGATGAGAGAGCAAAAGCAGTTGCAGCAGCAAAGTCTGGACTTGAAAAGGCAAAGAGTGTGGAAGCAGCAAACAAGGATAAGGTATCCAAGTTGATCGCAGAAGCAGAAAAGTACCTTTCCGAGAATTATAACAGCAAATATTATGATAAAGTAGTTGCAAGCTGCGAGGCAGAAAAAGCAGCAGAAAACGAAGCTTATGAGAAGGTTCGTGCAACGATCAAGACAGAGCACGAACAGACACTTGCCAAGCTGTCCGCTGCAGACGAGATCAAAGATGAGAAATATGTATATAAGAACAGATTATTTGATGCACAGATGTCTCACGAATCCAGATTACAGGAGATCAAGGACAGAAAGCATGATGCATTTGCACATAAGTTCCATCTGATCGACCTCTTACGGATGTCCAAATACACATTTGGTCAGAAGCAGGCTCAGAAGATCGAGAATTACAAATACACATTTAATACATCACAGTTCCTTTATAAGAACGGTCTGTATATCGTAATCATCCTGATCTTCATTGCACTTTGTATTATCACACCAATCGTTAAGAATACACAGTTATTAACCGTTACCAATATCCTGAATATCTTACAGCAGGCATCTCCTCGAATGTTCCTTGCACTCGGTGTTGCCGGTTTGATTTTACTTACAGGTACTGACCTTTCCATCGGACGTATGGTAGGTATGGGTATGGTTACAGCAACTATCATCATGCATAACGGCCCTAACACAGGTGGCGTATTCGGACATATCTTTGATTTCTCAAATATTCCGGCCGCTCCTAGAGCAATTCTTGCACTGGTAGCCTGTGTAATTCTTACAACAGTATTTGCAAGTATCGCAGGTTTCTTCATGGCGAAGTACAAGATGCATCCATTCATCTCAACCATGGCGAACATGCTGATTATCTTTGGTTTAGTAACATACGCAACAAAGGGTGTATCATTCGGTGCGATTGATTCTTCAATCCCTACCATGTTCATCCCTACATTTGGCAGCTTCCCATCGATTATTCTTTGGGCGATCGTAGCAATCATTGTTGTATGGTTCATCTGGAACAAGACAACATTTGGTAAGAATCTGTACGCTGTAGGTGGAAACCCGGAAGCAGCAGCAGTTTCAGGTATCTCAGTATTCAAAGTAACACTTGGCGCATTCATCCTTGCAGGTATCCTTTACGGATTCGGTTCATGGCTTGAATGTAACAGAATGGTAGGTTCCGGTAGTGCCGCTTATGGACAGGGCTGGGATATGGATGCCATTGCAGCCTGTGTAGTTGGTGGTGTATCATTTACAGGTGGTATCGGTAAGATCTCCGGCGTTGTAACTGGTGTACTTATCTTCACATCATTAACATACTCACTTACAATCCTTGGTATTGATACAAACCTTCAGTTCATTTTCGAAGGTATCATCATCCTTGCGGCTGTAACTCTTGACTGTCTCAAGTATGTACAGAAGAAGTAAGGAAATGTAATAATCGCTCACAAAAAAACGATATAAATCAAAAGCCGCTCCGTTCGTCTTTGATGTGCTTTCTGTCAGGCTGACAGATGCAAGTTCCAGACTGAACGGAGCGGCTTTTAAAATATCAGGAGTACGCTGTTATTTTATTTGGATATATATATGGTAAAACGGGATTTTGGGGTTCATTCTGAACGTGGATTTGTTATAATAAGGAACAGATAGAAAGAATAGAAGAGGAATGAGATATGGATAATTATAAAGTGGTACTCGTCGATGATGAGGTGGAAGTAATCGATGCGATCGAACAGAGGATTCATTGGGATATATTAGGATTTGAAGTTGTTGGAAGTGCGACAAACGGCGTGAAAGCTCTGGAGCTTGTGGAGAAGCAGCAGCCGGATGTCGTGATAACCGATATCAAGATGCCGTATATGGATGGACTGGAGCTTGCCAGAAGATTGAATAAAGAATATCAGAATATCCATATCATCATTTTTACAGGATTTGATGAGTTTGAATATGCGAAGGAAGCTGTTCATCTGGAAGTAGAGGAATATATGCTGAAGCCGATCAATGCTCTGGAGCTTACGGAATGTATGAAACGGTTGAAAAAGACTCTGGATAAGGAGAGAGAAGAACGTCTGAATGTAACAAAGCTTGAGAATTATCTGAAGGATTCCCTTCCGGTGCTTCAGACGAATCTGTTTGTTTCGTTGATCGAGGGTCGTGTAAATGAAGAATATTGCGAGAAGTTTTTGAAAGCGTATCAGATTGATATGAAAGGACCGTATTATTGCTGCGCGATCTTTCATACCTCGGAGCATCATGTTCCGGATGGTATGAATCCATTGCTGCTTGCCATGTCAGTCGAGCATGAGATCAAGGATCGTTTAGCACCGGAATGGAAGAATCATATGTTCACATATCTGGGAAATGCACTTATGATCATAGAACTGGAAACGGAAGAAATGGTAGTTGCATTTACAGATGCCTGTGACCGATTCTGCAAATGGGCATATCGTGTTATGGGAGCTGTTGTGACTGCGGGAATCGGAAGAGTCTGTGATAATCTGATCAGCGTTAATTCTTCTTATGATGGAGCAAGAGAAGCAGTTTCTTATCGTGTATTATATGGAACGAGCCGTGCGATCAATATTGGTGAGATTGCACCGAAGGAGCAGGAGATCCTGATCCAGCCGGAGGATACAAAGATGCATGATCTGTTCAAGGCTATTCATCTGGGAGTACCGGAGACACTTGAACAGTCGGTGCGGAAGGAAGTGGAGAAGCTTCATAATAATGCGCAGACCGTGAACCAGTATAACCTTGCGATTATGGAGATGGTGGGAGCATTTTATCGATTCTGTGCTAATAATTTTATCGATTTTAATGAGTTTTGCGGTAATGTCGGAAATCCATACGAACGTGTACCGGAGATGGATGAAAGCACATTAACCGCGTGGATGATCGATTCGGCAAAAGCCATCAGTGAGGAGCTGAAAAATGCCAGAAACAGTACATCGAGACGTATGGTTACAGATGCGCAGAATCTGGTGCATGACAGGTATATGGAGCCGAATCTTTCCTTGGATACCGTGTGCTCGGCACTTGGAGTATCGAATTCTTATTTTTCCAGTGTATTTAAAAAAGAGACAGGAAAGGCATTTGTAACATATCTGACCGATTACCGGATGGATCATGCGGCAGAACTGATTCTCGAAACGAATGAGAAAAGTTATCAGATTGCAGAGCGGGTCGGTTATCTTGATGCAAATTATTTCAGTTATGTATTTAAGAAGCGTTTTGGGGTTTCGCCATCCAAATACAGAACGGAGCATCTGAAAAAATAAAGGATAAATAAGGGGAAGCGTGTTGAAGAATATAAGAAAGAATAAAAAGAAGAAAAATGAAAGTTCTATTATCGGACGTCTTCGGGGGTGGTTTTATCACGGCAGATTTATAGGTTTTGATATTCAGTCGATCATTATGACGGTGCTTACTGCCCTGACGATCATTACAACAGTTATCATGGGCCTGCTGTTGTATAATCGTTTTAAGATGGCGATTAAGCAGACTGCAGTCACGAATACGGAAAACATGGTGGAAAATACTGTTGAAAAGCTGGATGCAGATCTGTTAAATGTGCGTCAGATCACGAATGCGGTGAATTATAATATTATTCAGGAATATGATATTTCCAGCCGGGATTTTAACCGGCAGTTCAGTCTGTTATATGAGATTAATGCCGATAAGATCCAGAGCATGGCGCTATATGATGATAAAGGAAATCTTCTTATGGCAGAACCGGTCACGGTACAGAAGGATGCTGTGGAACCGTCGGAGCAGGACTGGTATCAGGATGCAGAGGCAGATATCGAGAATATTCATTTCTCTATACCGCATATCCAGAATCTGTTTGTCGATGGCACATATCGATATTACTGGGTTGTATCTCTTAGCCGTTCAGTTGATATCAACGATGGTGAGCAGCCGGGAAGTGGTGTCCTTCTGGTCGATATGAAATATTCGGTGATAGAGGATACATTGGCACGGATCAACGATGCGTCAAATGGCATCTATTATTACCTGTGCAGCCGTAATGGTCAGATGATTTATCATCCGCGTGGAACCGATATGGACAGAGGATATTTCAAAGAAGAATACAGGGATGCAGCAACCTATGAGGATGGAACATATGAACTTACGGTCAATGGCAGGACAAGCAATGTGATCGTAAATAGTGTTGCTTATACCGGATGGAAGGTGGTCGGTGTAGTTCCGGAAAGTGTACAGATCGCGAGCATCAACCGGTTCCGGTATTATATTATTACAACGGTTATCATTCTTATGATGATGCTTTTAGGGGTGAACCGTATTATTTCGAAGAAGATATCCAGGCCGATTCTGAAGTTAAATGAATCAGTCAAAGCATATGAGGCAGGTGGTCCGACAGATATCTACATCGGTGGATCGTCCGAGATCCGTCATCTGGGATATTCCGTTCAGAAATCCTATGAACAGATCGAAGCTTTGATGCAGGAGATCATACGGGAACAGACGGAACGAAGAAAGAGTGAGATGGATGCGCTGCAGAGCCAGATCAATCCGCATTTCCTCTACAATACCCTGGAATCCATCACATGGATGGTAGAAGCAAAGAAGAACCTGGATGCGGTGTTTATGATCTCAGAGCTTGCAAAGCTGCTTCGTATCAGTCTGTCAAAGGGCAGAACGGTGATCAGAATATCGGATGAGATCCAACATAGCAGAAGTTATATGAATATTCAAAAAGTTCGATATAAGGAGCGTTTTCAGATCGAATTTGATATTGATGAAGAGATTAATGAGTACTGTACAGTAAAGCTGATCGTTCAGCCGATTCTTGAAAATGCCATTTATTATGGTGTAGGGAATATGGATGAGGATGACGGCGGCAAAATCACGATCCGGGGAGAGAAAAAGGACGACGATATATATATTTCCGTAGAAGATAATGGTATGGGAATGAATGAGGACATTGTAGAGAATATATTAAAAGATAATAACAAAGTACCAAAACATGGTTCAGGTGTCGGTCTGATCAATGTTCATTCAAGAATTCAGTTGATGTTTGGAAATGAATATGGTCTGGAGGTTTACAGTGAGCCGGACGAGGGTACGAGGATTGTGATCCACATACCGGCTATTCCATATACAGAGGAGAATCGGGAACAGCTTGAAACACAAAATTATGGAAAGGGGAGAGTGACAGATGAAGAGAAATAGAATTACTTTCCTCATAGCAGAGCTGATCCTGATTGCCATTGCCGGTATATTTATCAACCGGATTTTTCGGGAAGATAATCCGCAGAAACGTGTGGCAGTTATTCTTCCGGACTCCGGTAATACCAGATGGGAAGGCCTGGTTAATGGACTGAAGCAGTCTGCGCAGGTAAATAACATTCATTTGATCATCTGTAATACAGATGAGATCGTAAGTGCAGATGATGAAAAAGAGCTGATTGATGAACAGCTTGAAAATGACGTGGATGCATTTATCATCTGTCCTGCTCCCGGAACAGATACAAAAGATATGCTTGCGTCTTTGCAGGCGGAGAAAGAGACCTTTGTTCTGATAACGGAGGATGCATATATGGCAGATGACACAGAATCGACCGGATTTGTAACGATAAAGCCGGATAACTATCAGATCGGCTATACTCTCGGCAGGCAGATCATAAAAAATGATACAGATAATCAGGCAGGCAAGAAGGTCGGAGTGATTGTCGGACGGGCAGAGACTGAGGCAAGTGTCAGCCGTGTAAAGGGACTTACCGATGCACTTGCAGGATATAACTGTGAGCTTGTCTGGACGTATAATCAGAATAGCGGTAAAGATACCTGTAAGGCGGTTGATTCCCTGGAAGCGGTTGATTATATAGCAGCTATGGATACAGAAGCTCTTGATACACTCGGTGAAAATGCTGAAAATGGGTATTATAAAGGGGCAGAGATATATGGGGTAGGTACAAGCATGAAGTCCGTTGCCCTGCTTGATTACAACAAGATTAAATGCCTTGTTGTACCGGATGGGTACAGCATCGGTTATGAGAGTGTAAATGAGATCGCAAAGGAACTTGGACGACCATTATATACATTAAAAAGTCATGAAGAAGCGATACGGGTAATCTATAAGGATGACCTGTTTTCGGAAGAGACAGAAAGGTTTTTATATTCGTATGAATAGAAAGAAAACAAGAAAAATAATAGCCTGTATATGCATATTGGCAGTTATGATGTCTCTGGTATCCTGCGACAGCAGGAAAAATCAGAAAGACAGAACTCTGCGGGTCGGCGTTGTTACATATACGCCGGATGATCCGTTTATCAACGCAATGACAGATATATTGAAGGAGGATCTGAAAGCATTAGAAGCAAGTGATATGAAGGTTATCGTATCAGTCAGAAGCGGAGATAACAGTCAGCAGGAACAGGATGAAGTGGTGGAGGAAATGATCGATGCCGGATGCGATGTACTTTGTGTAAATCTGGTTGATCGAACTGCTCCGTCAAATATTATAAGACTCGCAAGACAGAATAATATTCCGGTGATTTTCTTTAACAGAGAGCCGGTAAGAGAGGATCTGCTGCAATGGGATAGGCTGTATTATGTTGGATGTGATGCAGCACAGTCCGGCGAGATGCAGGGTGAGATTGCTGCGGAATATATAAAGAATCATCCGGAGGTGGATCGCAATCAGGATGGTAAGATCCAGTATGTACTCTTAGAAGGTGAAGCCGGACATCAGGATGCGATCAGCCGGACAGACTGTTCGGTAAAGACCATTCTTGAAAATGGTGTGAAGCTTGAGAAACTGACCTATCAGTTTGCAGACTGGAACCGCGCGCAGGCAGAGAACCGAATGAGCCAGTTGATCAGTCAATATGGGGATCAGATAGAGATGGTTATTTCCAATAATGATGAGATGGCACTCGGTGCAGTCGAGGCTTATAAGAATGTCGGATATATGCAGAGTGATTATCCTGTTATCTTCGGTATCGATGGATTAGATGATGCGTTGGAAGCTGTTCGGCTTGGCACTATGCAAGGAACTGTCTATAATGACAGAGAAGCTCAGGCGAGAAAGATTGCACTGATTGCAGTAGCCTTGTTCCGTGGAAATGATGTGAGCGTATTAGGACTTGAGGATGAACGGTATTATATGGCACAGTACCGTAAGGTCGATGTCAATAATGTGGATGAGTTTTTGAAAAAATAACTATGTAGCAGGAGGTTAGCATAAATGCAGGATATGTGGATTGAATCTTTTTATAATGAAATTGATGCTGAGAAACGACAGGCATTTCTAAAGGAACATACAGGAGATCCGAAGGATGAATTGGATGAATTCCGAGAGAAACTCTGGATTGCCCGGTATGGCAAACGAAAACCAAAGAATGATGCATTTGTGGGCTATCTGATGCAGATGAAATATATCGCAGAAGGTGGTGGCATGAGCCTTGGCGCACAGAAAAGAAAGCAGGCTGCGGAAGTTCTGACAGGTTTATTCCTCGGAAGCTATGACAATCTGGATATCGAGAAGCAGGAGATGGTATTCTATGAGATAAAAAATGCTTTTCTGAAGCTGATCGGGGTCAGCAAGAACGGTCGTGGATTTACTTCTGTCGTATTTGGCATGGGGCAGTTATCCGATGAAAGTGTAGCAAAGAAGATCGCAGATCAGATCAGCACGATCGCATTTGCCACGCCGCACATGCTTCATATGGATAAGGAGTTTGCGGTATTCCGGCAGGCTGCACTTGAGGCCTTTCGACAGGAATTTCCGAACCGGGAGCATTTTCTGAAGAAGTAGGGGTGTCCGTGATATGGTGTTGGATAGTTATCAGGACATGCAGGATATTGTTAAATATGCGGTTATAAAAAGAGCGTTATAAGATAAAAAAGCCAGATAAACATTAGCTATTGTGTTTATCTGGCTTTTTTATGATCCTTTATGCATTCTCCTGCGTAGCAGCACCTTCGTATACGGCTTCGTTTGTAAGTTCGATGCCGAGCTTCTTAAAGGTTGTCATGTCGACTGCAGACAGGATCGATGATACATGGAGCTGGCAGCCGGACAGCTTTGGAAGCTGTTCCAATGCAAGCTTTGCATTTGGATCGGATACAGCACACATGGATAATGCAATCAGAACTTCGTCGGTATGAAGACGAGGATTCTTGCTGCCGAGGTATCCGGTCTTTAAGTGCTGGATCGGTTCTATAAAGGTACGTGAGATCAGATGTGTATTTTTATCAATATTTCCAAGTACCTTAATTGCATTTAATAATACAGCAGATGCAGGACCGAGCAGATCGGAAGTGGAACCGGTAACGATCGTTCCGTCCGGCAGTTCTAAGGCTGCGGCGGCGGAACCATTTTCCTGCGCAAGGTTATTTGCAACCGGAACAACAGCACGATCATTGACAGTGATCTTTGCCTGCTTCATGATAAGTTCCTGTTTGTATACTTCGTCTTTGGTCGCTTCGTCTTTGACGAAACGGTTCAGAGACTGGTAATATCGTCTGATAATTTCCTGCTTGGACGCTTCTCTGCAGGCTTCGTCGTCAATGATGCAGTTTCCCGCCATATTTACACCCATATCGGTTGGAGATTTGTATGGACAGTATCCATAGATTCCTTCGAACATGGAAGCCAGAACCGGATAGATCTCGATATCACGGTTGTAGTTGACGGTTGTTTCACCATAAGCTTCCAGATGGAAAGGATCGATCATGTTGACATCATTTAAGTCTGCGGTAGCGGCTTCATAAGCCAGATTGACCGGATGCTTAAGTGGGATATTCCAAATCGGGAAAGTTTCAAATTTGGCATAGCCGGCCTTGATGCCACGCTTGTTCTCATGGTACAGCTGTGACAGACAGGTCGCCATCTTGCCGCTTCCCGGACCCGGTGCGGTAACAATGACAAGCGGACGGGTTGTCTCTACATAATCATTTTTTCCATAGCCCTCATCACTTACGATATAGTCAATGTTATTCGGATAACCCTCGATGGAATAGTGATGGTAGACCTTGATGCCGATCGCTTCCAGTTTCTTCTGGAAAATATCGGCGGATGGTTGTCCGGCATATCGTGTGATAACCACGCTGCTGACATACAGCCCTTTCTTTTTATATACATCGATCAGACGGATAACATCCTGATCGTATGTGATTCCCAGATCGTGACGGATCTTATTGCGCTCGATATCAGCGGCGTTGATCGAGATGATCATTTCTGCCTGATCTGCAAGCTGTAAGAGCATCTGTAATTTGCTGTCCGGTGCAAATCCCGGAAGTACGCGGGAGGCATGATAGTCGTCAAATAATTTGCCGCCAAATTCCAGATACAGTTTATCTCCAAATTGTTCGATACGTTCCCTGATGTGTGCGGACTGCATAGACAGGTACTTGTCATTGTCGAAGCCAATGCGTTTCATTTTTTGAAATTCTCCTTCGTAAATTAATCAATATACGGTGGACACTTAAGAAAATGAAGTGCCCTATAAGAGAATACCACAGAGAGGGGAGAAAATATAGAGAAAATTTACTCAAGGTTTCGATTTTCCCCAATATCCTTCTATAGCTTCCTGATTCAACCCTTCGCCAATGACGATCAGGATTGCCTGTCCATTTGGGATCGGCTCAATCTCGGTCTTCTGGTGTGTGACGTTGATGGATATCCAGCTTCCATCAGCGAGCTTCTGGAATCCTTTAATCCGGAAAACCTTACCACAGGCAGGATCGTGCAGGATCTTCTGGCAGCTTTCTTTTAAGAAATCTTCTGTAAAATCCATATTCATGAAGTACAGACTGTCATAGGTCTGTTTGTCATCAAACCAGAGTTTCGTATAATTGGCATCCTGATAGCCGGATGAGAGGATCGCTTTATAGTCTTCATCGGTCAGATCTTTCCAGTCCTTTTCCAGAACTATCTGCTTTGGCGTGGACTTAGAGTGCAGAATGTCAAATGACTGTTTTACATAATCTTTGGTAGAGGCTAACTGTTCCGGTGTGACTTCTTGTGAGTGGCTGTATAAGACAGTGCCAGCTTGTGCCACCTGAGAAGCCAGAAGATAACGGGAAGCTTCGGAGAGATTCTGCTCCAGTGTGGCATCAATGATCGTGATAACATTTCCAATCGTGTACCAACGGTCAAGCGGATCTTCGTGCAGGGCATCGAAGAATTCATCCATATCGAAGATGCCGGATGGCTCTACCAGAACGCGGTCATAGCCACACATTCCCATTGCGATCAGCTTGGTTTTGAATCGTCTGCGGTGACAGTCAGCATCACAACCGCCGGCAACCATTTCCAGTGTACAGTTATCACCGAGAATATCCTGTAACAGCATGGCATCGACATTGACTGCACCAAAATCGTTTTCAAGAATACCGATGTTTAAGCCCTGATCGATCAGGTATTTGGTATATTTCCTTATAAAAGTAGTTTTACCGGAACCTAAGAATCCGGTGATCAAATCTATCTGAATCATAAAAATCACCTCTTGCTGTATTTGCAGATGATATTCGTGGGAGCATTCATCTACTGCTATATTTGTGTATCCTTAACATTACCAATCAGGGGACGCTTCCGCTCGTTTCGGTCTGCAGCGGTACTAAGATGCCACTTATGTGCCATCAAGTACCGGCGACCTCAAATGCCCCTGTATTGGCAAGTTAAGATACACAAATAACATATAGGTTAGAATATTCCCACGAATACCATCTGCAATCACATTCTAGCATAGGTGGGGGAAAAAGAAAATCGAAGGAATGGGAAAAAGTTATCTTGTCTGAATCCCATCCATAAGGTATAGTAACCTTATCACGAAATAAACGGAAAAGGGTAAGACGAATGATTTTAAATGTAGAAAATTTGACACATGGTTTTGGAGACAGAGCCATTTTCAATAATGTATCTTTCCGGCTGCTTGCCGGTGAACATATCGGACTGGTTGGAGCAAATGGTGAAGGTAAAAGTACCTTTATGAATATTGTAACAGGCACACTTGCACCGGATGAGGGCAAGGTGGAATGGAACAAGCATGTGCGTGTTGGCTATCTGGATCAGCATGCGGTGCTGGAAAAGGGAATGACGATCGAATCTGTGCTGAAGTCAGCATTTTCTTATCTGTTTGAGATGGAGGAGAAGATCAACCAGATTTATGATAGCATGGCGGATGCAACGGATGATGAGATCATGGAAATGATGGAGGAAGTCGGCACGCTGCAGGATCTTCTGACAAATCATGATTTCTATATGATCGATGCCAAGACGGAACAGGTAGCGAGAGCGCTGGGGCTTCTGGAACTTGGACTGGATCATGACGTAACAGATCTGAGCGGTGGTCAGCGTACCAAGGTTTTGCTTGCAAAGCTGTTACTTGAGAAGCCGGAGATTCTGTTGCTTGATGAGCCGACAAACTATCTGGATGCAGAACATATCGAATGGTTGAAGCGGTATCTGCAGGAGTATGAGAACGCATTCATCCTGATCAGCCATGATATTCCATTTTTAAATGATGTCGTAAATATCATCTATCATATGGAGAATCAGGAATTGAACCGCTATGTCGGCAACTATGACAAATTCTTGGAAGTATACGAGGCGAGAAAGGCACAGCAGGAGGCTGCTTACCGGAAACAGCAGCAGGAGATCAGCGAGCTGAAGGATTTCGTTGCCAGAAATAAAGCGCGTGTTGCCACAAGAAATATGGCGATGTCTAGACAGAAGAAGCTGGACAAGATGGATGTGATAGAACTTGCGAGGGAGCGCCCGAAGCCGGAATTTTACTTTAAGGAAGCGAGAACACCGGGCAAGATGTTATTTGAAACTGAGGATCTGGTGATCGGATATGACAAACAGGCACCGCTTTCCAAACCGATCAATCTTCGGATGGAGCGTGGAGAAAAGATTGCGATCGTTGGTACAAATGGTATAGGAAAGAGTACTCTGCTTAAGAGCCTGCTTGGAATCATCAAGCCGATATCCGGTACGGTACATCTGGGTGATTATCTGTATAAAGGCTATTTTGAACAGGAAATGGCTGGGACAGAAAATACCTGTCTGGAAGAAATCTGGCAGGAATTTCCGGGATTTTCACAGTATGAGGTGCGATCGGCACTTGCCAAATGCGGACTGACAACCAAGCATATCGAGAGTAAGGTAAAGGTATTAAGCGGTGGAGAGCAGGCAAAGGTACGCCTGTGTAAACTGATCAATCAGGAGACGAATCTGTTGATCCTCGATGAGCCGACAAACCATCTGGATGTGGATGCAAAGGACGAATTGAAGCGGGCATTGAAAGACTATCACGGTTCGGTTTTGTTAGTCTGCCATGAGCCGGAGTTCTATTCGGATATTGTGACAAAGGTGTGGAATCTGGAAGAGTACAGTGTGTTGACACTGTAATAAAGAAATAAATTTATAATCATGAGGTGAAGACTGTCTATAATCGGATGGGAATATAGACGGCTATAAATATGCTGACAGAGATAATACTGAATGACAAAGTGACAAATGAAAATATCCGGGTACAGGTTATAAGATCTGGGAGAAAAAGTCTTGGTCTGGAGGTGCGACCGGATGGAACGGTACTTGCAAGGATTCCGGCGAGATTATCTGACCGGGAATTAAAAGCATTTATAGAGCAACAACAGGATTGGATCTTAAAGAAGGTGGATCAGGTAAAAAAGCGTGCGGATGCACGAACGAAAATTAAGGTTCCATCTGTGGATGCGTTATCAGATGCAGAGATTCAGAAGATCAAGGATAAGATAGCAGATCGGGTAAAGTATTATTGTGCGGTTATGCAGGTGACAGTTGGGCGCATCACGATCCGCAACCAGAAGACCAGATGGGGAAGCTGCAGCAGTGCCGGAAATGTGAATTTTAATTATCAGTTATATTATCTGCCGGATGAATTACTTGACTATGTGGTAGTGCATGAGCTGGCGCACAGACGACATATGAATCATTCCAAAGAATTCTGGTCAGAGGTAGCGCGGTATTGCCCGGACTATAGAGCGAGACGGAAGCAGTTAAAAGAATATCAACTGGCGAATTAAAACCTGAAATGTAAAGGAAGTTTAATATGGGATTATTTCGAAAAAAGAAAGAGCAGGCATCATATGATAGTCAGAGTAAACGACCGGTCATCAAATGCAGCATCTGCACCGGTGAACAGGTCGCTGGTTTTCAGAATATTCATAACGGGACATTTGAAGATGTCATGTTGATCCGTGGAAAAGAAGATATGAAGGCTTTCCGGGAAAAATATGGAATCCCGCAGGATGCGGAGATTCCGAAGATATATTGATTTTCTTTCATATTTTCAATATGATCGCCGAGTGTAACCCCGTCTTTGTTTATATCGATGCCTTTAATATCCATAATAGTTCCTCCTGAAAAAATAGTTCCTATATTATCTATAATAGAGAGTTTATAACAAATAGCAAGAAGGAGTTTAACAGTGACACAGGAAAATTTAGTAAGATTTGAGTTCCGAAATATTAAAAAGAATGAAGCAGAGCAAACAGCAGAGATCGAACGGATCTGTTTTCCTCCGAATGAGGCCTGTACTCCGGAGATGATGCATTTGCGTGTGGAGAAAGTGCCGGAAATGTTTCTGGTTGCGGTAGATAAAGCAACAGGTAAGATTGCCGGATTTATTAATGGTCTGTCTACAAATGAAACGGTTTTGCGTGATGAATTTTTTCAGAATGCAGATCTGTATGATCCTGCCGGAGAAAATGTAATGATCCTTGGTGTTGATGTTTTGCCGGAATATCGCAGGATTGGGCTGGCTTCCGAGATGATGGAATGTTATAAGAACAGGGAAAGACAGAATGGACGAAAGCGACTGATCCTTACCTGTCTGGAATCCAAGGTTGCCATGTACCGGAAGATGGGATATGAGGATAACGGCATGTCGGTTTCTTCGTGGGGCGGCGAACAGTGGCACGAGATGACGTGTAAACTGGGAAAGGGTATCCCGGAGGCAATTGCAAAGACAGCGTTGGAGCTTGGATAAGGAGAAAGAATATGCATACATTAGAAGCAGCCAGAAAATATGAAAAAGAATATGAAGTTGATGCTGATAAAAGACCGTTATTTCATGTGACACCACCGATCGGCTGGATGAATGATCCCAATGGATTTTCAGTATATAAGGGACAAATCCATTTGTTTTATCAATATCATCCATATAGTAATGTATGGGGACCGATGCATTGGGGGCATCAGGTAAGTGAAGATATGATAAGTTGGAAGCAGTATTCGACGGCACTTGCACCGGATAAGGAATACGATGAGGAAGGATGCTTTTCCGGTTCGGCAGTTATGACAAATCTTGGACATGTGTTGTTTTATACAGGAGTCAGTAAAGATAAGAATGGTGGCTGCAATCTTCAGAATCAGTGTATGGCAGTTGGAGATGGTGTAGGATATAAGAAGCTGAAGAACAATCCTGTTCTCACAGGAGCGGTGATGCCGGAGGGATTCAGCCATATTGATTTCAGAGATCCGAAGGTATGGGAAGAAGATGGTATTTACTATATGCTGACCTGCAGCCGGGATGCTCAGAATAAAGGAATGATCGCATTATTTTCAAATTCTGAAATACATCAATATCTGGAAAAAACAGAGCTTACCGAACAGGAGACAGAAGCCTTTGAGAAAGCAGCAGGTTGTTGGAAATATGAAGGTGTATTTGCAGAGCACATGGAACGGTTAGGAAGCGTATGGGAATGTCCGGATTATTTCAGGTTGGACGGAAAAGATGTGCTGTTGTTTTCACCACCTGATGTACAGGCGCAGGGAAATGAACTGCATAATGGTAATAATGCGATCTATGTTGTTGGAACATATGATCATGCAAAAAAGCAGTTTCAAATGGGGCAGCCACATACACTTGATAAAGGTCTGGATTTTTATGCATCACAGACGACAGAACTTCCGGATGGAAGGAGAATCCTGATCGCATGGATGCAGTCATGGCATAATTCATTTATCCCGGATGGGCAGGAGTGGCAGGGCATGATGACAATTCCAAGAGAATTATATCTGTCAGATGGCAGGATCATCCAGAAGCCTGTGAAAGAACTGGAGCAATATCGGGTTCGGCCGGTTTCCTATTCGAATGAAAAGGTAGAAGGCGGGCAGAACTTTGATGGGATAAAGGGAAGAACGCTGGATATGACAGTAACAATAAAATCCGGTGAATTTCAGGAGTTTTACATTGATGTAGCAAAAGATGCAGAGCATTATACCAGAATTACATATACCAGAAGAAAACGGGAGATCGAAGTTGACCGGACATTTGCCGGAATGAACCGGGATGTAGTCTGCATCAGGCGGGCAGAGGTAGAATCGGAAGCAGAACGGATAACATTACGGTTTATTCTTGACCGCAATTCGGTAGAACTGTTTGTGAATGACGGAGCGTTGTCAATGAGTACAGCAATTTATACGCCGCAGACAGCAGATGGCATTTCGTTTTTCTGTGATGGAAATGCGATAATTGATATAGAAAAGTTCGATATTGAGATTTCGATGAACAGATAAATTCTGATACCGGTTATAGAAATAGTAATCTGAAATACCGACAATGCAATGAATCTATTTGACGGATAAACCACATGTAGTATAATAAACATGACCATTCGTTTAGAAATAAGTGCGGCATTTGCCGTATTACCCATGACTCTTTTTTCTATTGCGTAGGCAGAGCGGAGCTTTCAGAAGGTAGCGGATGGTCTTTTTATGTATATAGATCAGACAGGAGGAAGCACTACAATGAAGATGATATCGTGGAATGTAAACGGAATTCGCGCATGTGTTGGAAAGAATTTTATGGATTTCTTTAAAGAGGCAGATGCAGATATTTTTTGTATTCAGGAATCAAAAATGCAGGAAGGACAGCTTCAACTGGAGCTTCCGGGTTATTATCAATATTGGAATTATGCAGAAAAAAAGGGATATTCCGGAACTGCTATTTTCGCAAAGAAAGAGCCGTTGTCAGTGGCATATGGAATCGGTATAGAAGAACACGACCATGAGGGACGAGTCATCACACTCGAATATGATAATTTTTATATCGTCACTGTATATACGCCAAATTCACAGAATGAGCTTGCCAGACTGGACTATCGTATGAAGTGGGAGGATGATTTCAGAGAGTATCTGAAGCAGTTGGAACAGACAAAGCCGGTGGTAGTATGTGGGGATATGAATGTGGCACATACAGAGATCGATCTGAAAAATCCAAAGACCAATCGTAAGAACGCCGGATTTACAGATGAGGAAAGAGAAAAATTCAGCACCCTGCTTGACAGTGGATTTATTGATACGTTTCGTTTTTTTAATCCGGACGCAGAAGGCATTTATTCCTGGTGGTCTTACCGTTTTAAGGCAAGAGAGAAGAATGCCGGATGGCGGATCGACTATTTTTTGACCTCAAAGGCTCTGGAATCCAGACTTGTGGATGCAAAGATCCATACAGAGGTGTTGGGTTCCGATCATTGTCCGGTAGAACTTGATATTGACCTGTAACGGTGCCATTTATAAGAATAAATGCATACTAACAGGCGAAAGTAAAGATTACAGCACTTGCGGGTGTAGAAGAATAGAAAAAATGATAAAAGGAGAAATTATATATGCCAGTTTTTGATTTCAGTGATAAACCGGTAAAGAATGAGGATACGGTTTGTACCTATACGGCATTTCAGTCAAATGCAAAGGAAAAGACACCGGAGGAACCGATTCTGGTGTTAGATAACAGTGAGAGACAGTGGATCCATCATGCGCTGGGCGTTTTTATAAATCCGGCAAAGCGTACTGCTTTTGAATTCAAGGAAAATGGGGAGACATTTTCAGCAGATATTTTAAAGATTGATTCCAGATTTGTCAGTCTGATCAAATGGTTGGGAGAAAATCATATCAGTGTACGTCTGTCCGGTAAAAATCTGGAAGATGGATATGCAGTATACAGAATTCGTGAGACAGCATTTGGTGGCGGAACCAAGTTATCTGCGGCAGATGGATTTTTACAGTTTATGATCGAACGACTGCTTGCAAGTACAGCATCAGAGGAAGTCGAGGAGGATGACGATGCAGACGAGGAAGGCGACGATATGAAGCTGACCAGTCTTCAGAGCATTTCCGATTTTATGACATGTGCGGGCAGAACGATGCCGGATAATATCCGTCTCTGGGCGAGAAGAAATCTTGCTGTTGCCAGATCAAACGAGGTGTCACCGGAGGAGCGTCGTCATGCACAGAGAGCACTCTCGATCATGATGAATATTCAGTGGAAGAGCAATTATTTTGAAGCGATCGATCCGGTTGAAGCAAGACGGATCCTGGATGAAGAATTATATGGAATGGAACGTGTAAAGCAGAGAATTATGGAGACGGTTATCCAGATCAACCGAACTCATACCCTTCCTGCTTATGGACTTCTGTTGGTAGGACCTGCCGGTACCGGAAAATCACAGATCGCGTATGCGGTTGCCCGTATTCTGAAACTACCATGGACAACCCTTGATATGAGTTCGATCAATGATCCGGAGCAGCTTACGGGAAGCTCCAGAATCTATGCAAATGCAAAGCCGGGTATCATCATGGAAGCATTCTCGATCGCAGGAGAATCCAATCTGGTATTTATTATCAATGAGCTTGATAAGGCTGCATCCGGAAAGGGAAATGGAAATCCCGCGGATGTACTTCTGACTCTGCTTGATAACCTTGGATTTACAGATAACTATATGGAGTGTATGATCCCGACCGTTGGCGTATATCCGATCGCAACGGCAAATAATAAAGAAGATATCAGTGCGCCATTGATGTCACGTTTTGCGGTTATCGACATACCGGATTATACCTTTGAAGAAAAGAAGATCATCTTCAGTAAATTTGCATTGCCAAAGGTATTGAAGCGGATCGGTCTGAAAGAAAATGAATGTATCATTACAGAGGATGGGCTGGATGCGGTCATTGAAGAATTCAAAAATACATCCGGTATCCGTGATCTGGAGCAGGCAGCCGAGCATCTGGCAGCAAATGCACTTTACCGGATCGAGGTAGATCATGTACCACAGGTGACATTTGACGCGGAAGGCGTAAGACATTTATTCCTGTAGGAGATTTCCTGTGGGAATGTTACCGGACGGCTGTTTTTAGTTAAATGAAAATGGAGCATAAGTAGAAATGATAAAATTAGTTGCAAGTGACGTGGATGGAACTCTTGTTCCTGACGGAACATTTGAGATCGATCCTGAGATCTATGATGTGATAAAGAAACTGAAAGAAAAGGGTATTACCTTTGTGGCAGCAAGCGGCAGACAGTATGCGAGCCTTAAGAAGTTATTTGCACCGGTTGCAGACCGGATCTTATATATCCCGGATAATGGCGGATTTGTCAGAGGAAGCAAGGGCGAAACATGGCTCAAACGTCCGATGGAGAAAGACTTGATCCGTGCGATTGTGGAGGATGCAGAGAAGCTGCCGGATGTAGAGCTGATGCTCTGTGGAAGGGACTACGCATATGTTGGAAGCGAGGATGGACGACTGTATAACTGGATGCGGGAAGCATACCGCTATGAGATCAAGGCAGTGTCGGATCTTACCGATATTGATGATGATATCGTGAAGATCTCGATATTCCACCCGGAGGATGCAGAGCGGATCGTAAAAGACTGGTTTTATGACAAATGGAAGGATACCGTTCTGCTGGCACCTGCCGGAGTTTACTGGGTAGACTGTTCGGAACCATCGATCAACAAGGGAAGTGCATTGCAGTTTCTGCTTGATAAATATGAGATCAAACCGGATGAAGTTATGGTATTTGGTGATAATATCAATGACCTTGGTATGCTTGCCTGCGCAAAGGAAAGCTATGCGATCGGAAGTGCCAGAGATGAGGTAAAGCAGGCAGCAGCCCATGTAGCAGATACGATGCGCAATCAGGGTGTGATCAAGGTGTTAAAGGAGCAGTTGTTAAAATAAACTTAGACAGTAGTTGTGATTGAAAAAGGAGTGAAGCCTGATGGCATGTACAACGATATTAGTTGGAAAGAAGGCATCCTATGATGGATCAACGATCATTGCCAGAAACGATGATTCAGGATCCGGTCATTATATGCCGAAGAAATTTGTAGTCGTAGAACCGGAAGAACAGCCGAAGATCTACCGTTCGGTTCTGGCGCATCTGGAAATTCCGCTTCCGGAAGAAGCGATGCGCTATACCTCGATGCCAAATGCAGTCGATGGTGAGGGCATCTGGGCGGCAAGCGGTGTAAATGCAGCCCATGTTGCAATGACAGCGACCGAAACCATTACATCGAATCCGAGAGTGCTCGGTGCAGATCCTCTGGTCGAGTATCAGCCGGCAGAGAACGGAAACGAAGAAATACCGGGCGGAATCGGAGAAGAAGATATTGTCTGTCTGGTACTCCCATATATAAGAAGTGCGAGAGCAGGTGTAGAACGTCTTGGAAATCTGCTTGAAACGTACGGAACCTACGAGATGAATGGAATCGCATTCCAGGATCAGGATGAGATCTGGTGGATGGAGACGATCGGAGGACATCACTGGATCGCGAAGAAAGTGCCGGATGATGTCTATGTTGTGATGCCGAATCAGTTCGGCACGGATATATTTGATATGAAGGATGCATTAACGGATCAGAACGCACATATGTGCTCAAAGGATCTGGCGGAATTTATCGAGAAGAATCATCTGGATCTGACTATTAGAAGAAGCACAGAATGTAAGGCCGAAGATGCGGATCTGCCGTTTGGCAGATTCATTAATCCAAGAGAGATATTTGGCAGTCATGATGATTCGGATCATGTCTACAATACACCAAGAGCATGGTTTATGGAGCGGTACCTGAATCCGAAGACCTACCGCTGGGATGGTGAAAATGCAGATTACACACCGGTATCGGACGACATTCCATGGAGTCTGATTCCGGAGCATAAGGTGACGATGGAGGATGTCAAATATGTGTTGTCCTCGCATTATCAGGGAACAACATATGACCCATATCTTCCATATGGAGATAAGAAGATGGCAGGTGCATATCGTTCCATCGGCATTAACCGGACTGATTTCATGTCTGCGATCCAGATGCGACCATATGGAACAGAGGACAGCCGTGTGATCGAGTGGGTGGCATTTGCCTCAAATGCATTTAATGTCATGGTGCCATTTTATGCAAATGTGGACACAACACCGGAATATCTGGCGAACACGACCGCTGATGTATCTACCGATAATTTCTACTGGAGCAGCCGAATGATCGCAGCGATGGCAGATGCATCTTACAGCAAGTCGCTGTTTCATATCGAACGGTATCAGGAAACCATGCTTGCGAAAGGGCATGAGGTGATCAACAGATACGATGAGCAGATAGAAAAAGAACCGGATGCCGGTAAACGAAGTGTGCTTCGAGAGCAGGCCAATCAGGAAATGGCAGATATTCTTCGGAAAGAGACCGGTAATACGCTTTCCAAAGTCTTATATGAACTGAGTAATCAGATGAAGAATTCTTATGCGAGATCGGATGCTTAAGGCATCGGCATAGAGAAGCAAGAAATACAGGAGAAAAAGTAGAAAATATGAAACGAGAATCATTTAAATCCCGTTTAGGCTTTTTATTAGTAAGTGCGGGATGTGCGATCGGAATTGGAAATGTATGGAGATTTCCATATGTAGTAGGAGAAAATGGCGGTGGTATCTTTGTACTGTTCTATCTGCTGTTCCTTGTGGCAATGGGACTTCCGGTTCTGACCATGGAGCTTGCAGTCGGACGAGGAAGCAGGAAGAGTGCGGTTCTTGCATATAAGGAGCTTGAGAAACCAAAGAGCAAATGGCATATCCATGGCTGGTTTGCCATCCTTGGATGTTATGTGCTGATGATGTACTATACAACCGTATCCGGCTGGATGGTATCGTATTTTTATAAATTCGTAACAGGCGAATTCAAGGCAGGTATGGATGTGGATGCGACCGGATCTGTATTCTCGGATCTGCTTGCCGATCCAAAGCAGATGGGCTTCTGGATGATCCTGACGGTTATTGTCGGATTTATTGTATGTAGCCGCGGACTTCAGAATGGTCTGGAAAGGATCAGTAAGATCATGATGACAGCACTGTTGGTGCTGATCGTGGTACTGGCAGTTCACAGTATTACTTTATCAGGAGCCGGCGAAGGTTTACGGTTCTACCTGATCCCAAATCTGTCAACGGTTGAGAAAGTTGGTATTGGAAATGTGATCTCGGCGGCTATGAATCAGGCATTCTTCACTCTGAGTCTTGGTGTAGCTGCGATGGAGATCTTCGGAAGTTATATGAGCAAGGATCATGCGTTGGCAGGCGAAGGTGTGCGAATCTGTGCCCTGGATACATTTGTTGCTGTTATGTCAGGATTGATCATTTTTCCGGCATGTTTCAGTTATGGCGTAGAGGTTACTTCAGGACCAAAGCTGATATTTGTAACGCTGCCGAATGTATTTGTAAATATGGCAGGCGGAAGGATCTGGGGTTCTCTGTTCTTTCTGTTTATGACATTTGCAAGTTTTTCGACTGTAATTGCAGTATTTGAAAATATTATGTCTTTTGCAATGGATATGTTCGGATGGAGCAGGAATAAGACAGCCATCATCAATTGCATTATTATTCTGATCGCAAGTCTTCCTTGTGTTCTGGGATACAACGTGTGGAGTGATCTGCACCTGATCGGTGGCAGAGATGTATTAGACAGTGAGGACTTCCTGGTAAGTAATCTTTTGCTCCCACTCGGTTCGCTGATCTATCTGTTGTTCTGTGTTACGAAATGGGGCTGGGGCTTTGATAATTATATCGAGGAAGTAAATACCGGTTCCGGATTGAAAATGTCCAGAAAATTAAAACCATATTTCCAGTTTGTACTTCCTGTTCTGATCCTGATCATTCTGATTCAGGGACTGTTATAAAGAAGATTTTCAAGATAAAATATGAGAAGATATTTGGGAGATAAGACGGTATATGGATACGAAAAAATATGAAGATCAGATGCCTGTAGATGAAGGTCTACAGGGAAATGAGACAATCGAAGAAGCAATCCTTGCTTTACAGCAGGAACCGACAGAAGAAATACTTGCGCATACGCTTACAGTGATAAGACGGCGTGCGAGAGCAAATGGACAGTTCATTGTTGCAGTTATACCACCGGTGGGTGCGGAGAGCAGTTTGCAGATCCAGGCGATCCAGACCGAGGATGAGCGGTACTGGTGGATGGCATTTACCGGCTTTGATGAGGAGATAAAGGGCGGTGAAACCGTAATGTCAACCTTTATGGCAGATATCAGCCATCTCTTTGAAGCAGCTTTAATGACGGACGATATAGAGGGAATTATTCTGAATCCCTGGAATCGCGCATTAATGTTGGATAAGAGCCTGCTTCAGCTGATTCTTGCAGGAAAGTAGCTCAACATTAGAAAAATGCCATTTTTTATATAAAAAGTTTAGAAAATTTAATTTTTCACAAAAACAGTTGTTTAAATTTCACAAAAATATAATGAGAAATGAAAAGAATTGTGATATAATCAGAAAGTAGTGTAGTAGTACACTACTTTTTGTTTTTTATAGGCAAGAGCCGTTTGCGGCTCCTTAGTCGTACCAATAAGATAGAGTAATAGGAGGATGGAAAGATGGCAAGATTTACGTTACCTAGAGATATTTATCATGGAAAGGATGCATTAGATGCATTAAAAACTTTTAAAGGAAAAAGGGCGATGATCTGTGTTGGCGGTGGCTCGATGAAACGCTTTGGATTTCTGGATAAAGTAGAAAAGAATCTGAAAGAGGCAGGAATGGAAGTTCAGTTATTTGAAGGCATTGAACCGGATCCGTCTGTTGAAACAGTTATGAAGGGTGCTGCTGCCATGCTGGAGTTTGAACCGGACTGGATCGTAGCAATCGGCGGAGGTTCTCCGATTGATGCGGCAAAGGCAATGTGGATCAAATATGAATATCCGGACATTACATTTGAAGATATGTGTAAGGTATTTGGTATTCCTTCCCTTCGTAAAAAAGCTCATTTCTGTGCAATTTCATCTACTTCAGGAACTGCAACTGAAGTAACGGCCTTTTCAATTATCACGGATTATCAGAAGGGCATCAAATATCCGATCGCTGATTTTGAGATCACACCGGATGTAGCGATCGTTGATCCTGAGCTGGCAGAGACGATGCCGCAGAAGTTAGTTGCTCATACCGGTATGGATGCAATGACACATGCGATCGAGGCATATGTATCAACCGCAAACTGTGATTTCACAGATCCGCTTGCATTACATGCTATTAAGATGATCCAGAATGATCTGGTTGGTTCTTATAACGGAGATATGGAAAAACGTGACGCAATGCATAATGCTCAGTGCCTTGCAGGTATGGCATTCTCAAATGCGCTTCTGGGTATTGTTCATTCTATGGCACATAAAACAGGTGCAGCATTTGCGGATTATGGTGCACACATCATTCACGGTGCGGCAAATGCAATGTATCTGCCGAAGGTCATCGCATTTAATGCAAAGGATGAAACTGCAAAAGAAAGATATGGAGTGATCGCAGACTTTATGGGACTTGGCGGTGATACATTAGATGAGAAGGTAACACTTCTGATCAACTATCTGCGTAAGATGAACGATGATCTGAATATCCCACACTGTATCAAACATTATGGTGCTGACAGCTATCCGGCAGAGCAGGGCTTTGTACCTGAGAATGTATTCTTAGAGCGGTTGCCTGAGATCGCAGCAAATGCAATATTGGATGCATGTACAGGATCAAATCCAAGACAGCCGAGTCAGGAAGAGATGGAGAAACTCTTAAAGTGCTGTTATTATGATTCAGAGGTTGATTTCTAAAAGTAATTGATTTATAAGAGGTACAATACTGATATAAAATAAGAAACCAGGGTATTTTTGGAACAAATTCCGAAAATACCCTTTTAAAATGTCAGGTAAAACTTGATTTCTCAGGGATAGCACTTTATACTGGAAAAGTAGTGTGCCTTTATGGAAACGAATGTAGCAGAATGCTTATCATAGGGCATAAAAAACAAAAGAAAATTTTGGAGGAGAGAAATTGAAGATCAAAAGAAAACAGATAGCGATGCTTATATTCATTGCGATCATAATCGTACTCATGGTGGTAACCGGTAAAACACCGGGGGAGATCGCAGATCCGGAGAATTATCAATGTAAGACCTATGCAACGATATTATCTCTGCTTCCACCGGTTATTGCGATCGGTCTGGCACTGATCACAAAGGAGGTTTATACCTCATTGCTTGCAGGTATTATCACAGGTGGATTATTATATTCGAATTTCAATCTGGAGTTAGGTATCAATACCATGCTGTTTAATGAAAATGGCGGTATGATCGCGAAGCTTTCAGATTCAGGAAATACGGGTATTCTGGTATTTCTTGTTATGCTTGGTATTCTGGTATCCCTGTTAAATAAAGCAGGAGGCTCTGCGGCATTTGGAAAATGGGCATCAAAACACATTAAGACAAGGATTGGTGCACAATTATCCGTTATGGTTCTTGGAATCCTGATCTTTGTAGACGATTATTTTAATTGTCTGACTGTAGGAAGTGTCCTTCGTCCCGTAACAGATCGTCATAAAGTATCAAGAGCCAAATTATCTTATATTATTGATGCTACAGCAGCACCGGTGTGTATCATAGCACCGATCAGTTCATGGGCTGCAGCTGTTACATCATCCGTACCGGAAGATGCTGGAATTAACGGATTTGCAGTATTTATCCAGACAATTCCATATAATCTGTATGCGCTTCTTACGTTAGTCATGGTACTTGGAGTAACCATTCTTCGTGTTGATTTCGGCCCGATGAAGAGACATGAAATGAATGCGATAGCAGGGGATCTGTTCACAACTCCGGGAAGGCCATATGAAGATAATGAAGAAGAAATTTTAAAAGAAAATGCACATGTGCTGGATCTGATCCTGCCGGTTGTTGTGCTGATCATAAGCTGTATCATTGCAATGGTATATACAGGCGGTTTCTTCAGCGGAACATCATTTGTAGATGCATTCGCAAATTCATCCGCATCGGTTGGTCTGGTGCTTGGTGGTGCTGTTACACTGGTATTTACGTTTATTTATTTCATGCTGCGTGATACCTTATCCTTCCGGGAATTTACGGAATGTATACCGGAAGGTTTCAAATCAATGATCGCACCGATCCTGATCCTTACAATGGCGTGGACACTTTCCGGTATGACGAATCTCCTCGGCGCAAAGGTATATGTAGCTGATCTGGTATCCAGTTCTGCCGGTTCCATGCAGGGCTTCCTGCCGATGATCATATTCATTGTTGCAGCTTTACTTGCATTTGCCACCGGAACGTCATGGGGAACCTTCAGTATTCTGATCCCGATCGTGATCGGCGTATTCCCATCCGGACAGATGATGGTAATCTCTATCGCATCCTGTCTTGCAGGTGCGGTATGTGGTGACCACTGCTCCCCAATCTCAGATACAACGATCATGGCATCTGCCGGAGGACATTGTGAGCATGTAAACCATGTATCTACACAGCTTCCATATGCAATTGTTGTAGCTGCAGTATGTATGGTTGGATATCTGCTGATCGGAATTCTTCAGGCTGCGAAGCTTGCCGCACTTTCATGGCTTGCGCTTCCGGTTTGTATCGTGCTGTTATTTGTAATTCTAATGCTTATTCGTGCAAAAACCGGACGTGAAGAGGTTTAGGTTTCGAATATTTTCACCGAAACGTATGGACATATTTAAGAGCGTACGACCTGAATTCGAAAAACTTGCCAGATTATAGTAAAGGAAATTAGTAGTAAAATATGTTAGAAACAATTGAATCAATCAACAACGTAGTCAATAACTTTATATGGGGTGTCCCTGCCATGATCTGTATTATTGGTGTCGGTCTGGTGTTAAGCTTCCGAACCCGGTTTCTGCAGATCCGGAAATTTCCATATGCGATGAAAGTTACGATCGGGCGAATGTTTCGAAAGAAACAGGCTGCCGATGGAGCCATGACACCGTTTCAGGCGGTGTGTACCGCGCTTGCGGCTACGGTCGGTACAGGAAATATAGCAGGTGTTGCAGGAGCAATCGCTATCGGTGGACCGGGCGCCGTCTTCTGGATGTGGATATCCGCACTTCTTGGTATGTGTACAAAGTTTTCAGAAGTAACACTCGCCGTTCATTTCCGGGAGAAGAATGATAAGGGCGAATTTGTCGGCGGACCGATGTATTACATCAAGAATGGTCTGAAGAAGCACTGGCACTGGCTTGCATATCTGTTTGCGGCATTTGGTGTGATCACAGTGTTCGGTACAGGAAATGCCACACAGGTAAACACGATCACGACAGCGATCGACTCTGCATTATTTAATTATGGAATTATTTCAAAGGATTCCGTATCAAACATAAATCTGGTCATCGGTATTGTGCTTGCAGTCCTGCTTGCATTGATCCTGCTTGGCGGGATTAAGAGAATCGGGCAGGTAACAGAGAAGCTGGTACCATTTATGGCGCTGTTCTATGTGGTGCTTGCACTTGGAGTCGTAATTTTAAATATCAATCATGTGCCGGCAGTATTTAAAGAGATTGTGGAAGGCGCATTTTCACCGGCGTCAGTAACCGGTGGTGTTGTTGGAAGCTTTTTCATGAGCATGAAGAAGGGTGTATCAAGAGGTATCTTTTCAAATGAGGCCGGGCTTGGTACAGGTTCAATCGCACATGCATGTGCAGATACAAGAAAGCCGGTAAAACAGGGATTCTTTGGAATCTTTGAAGTATTCGTAGATACTATAGTTATCTGTACCCTGACTGCATTGGTTATACTTTGCAGCGAAGTGCCGATCACATATGGACAGGCAGCGGGCGCTGAGCTTACGATCAGTGGGTTTACTGCTACATATGGCAACTGGGTATCACTTTTTACAGCTGTGGCAATGTGCTGTTTCGCATTTTCAACTATTATTGGTTGGGGATTATATGGTGCGAGGTGTATCGAGTTCCTGTTCGGAACAAAGGTAAATAAGCCGTTTATGTTTGTTTATTCACTGGTTGCTATCGTTGGTGCAACCTTAGATCTTGGATTGCTCTGGAGTATTGCAGAGACTTTCAATGGTCTGATGGCGATACCAAACCTGATCGCAGTATTCTTGCTTTCCGGTGTAGTTGTGAAGCTGGTCAGGGAGCATTTTGATCCGGAAGCAAGGGAAGAAGCATAATAAAAATAACAGATAAATAATAGATAAACAAAAAACATCTAATCGGATAACAGATATGAATATGTCGTTAACCGATTGGATGTTTTTTTACTTTATGGAAGGTTTTATTGTATAAAGCAAGGAACTTCAGATCGAAAGTTCGTCAAATCAAAATTTTTTCAAAAAATATAAATTTGTATCAACTTTTTCTCATCCTTAAACATCTAAATAATAGAAAACAAAGTAAGAAATACTTTTGAGATAGATAAGGAGGAACGGATAATGCGTCAGAATGGGAATAGAGTCAGATTACAAAAAAGAAGAAAGATGTTTTTAATGCAGCAAAAGAGAAAGAGAAGGAGAAGAAGACAGCAGATATTTATGCGTGTAACGGCAGCAGCAATGCTTCTGTTTGCGTTCTGCATCAGTATTCGGTTCATACATATGGCGAAAGACAGACCGATTGTAGAAGGATCAACGCAGGAGCCTGTGACAACAGAGGTAAGTACGACAGAGACAAGTACGACAGAGAGTTCCGGAACCGGTAATGTGAAAGAGACATTGCTGACAGGCCGGGGAGATGATACTACAACAGGATCAGTAAAAAACATGGATTTAAAGAGCGATGACAAATCAAATGATTTTTCGGATGCGGTATTTGTCGGAGATTCCAGAACGGAAGGCTTCGTGTTACAAACCGGTATACAGACAACCGCATATGTACACAAGGGATTAACTGTTGCAAGCGCATATACCGCAAAAGTAATCCATCAGGACGATGAAGACCGGTCAGTGATGGAGGCACTTGCCAGAACAAGATATAATCGTGTATATTTAATGTTTGGAATCAATGAGACAGGCTGGATCAGTAATGATATATTTATCTCAGATTACAAGCAGATCATTGATGATATTAAGGCACAAAATCCATCTGCAAAGATATTTATTCAGTCGGTACTTCCGGTAAGTAAAGCGGTATCGGATTCCGGCGGATATGTCAGAAATGATAAGATCGCGGAATATAATAAACGATTAGAGCAGCTTGCAGCGGATGAAGGTGCTACATTTGTGAATGTGCAGGAAGCGGTATCAACAGATGGAGTTCTGCCGGATGATGCGGCCACAGATGGAATTCATCTGAACAAGAAATATTGTGAAAAATGGCTCACATATCTGGAGGAACATACACTGGATAAATAAAAATATTAACAGAGGGAACAGAACGTGAATGAGCGTAGTATTTTAAGAAAAACGAAATATCAGAATGAACGTGCCGGTTATAAAAAGCAGGAATCACAAGATACGGGAATCCGGTCAACTATGGTGATACGATTTATTGAGGATAATCAGGAGAAGTTTTATCGGATGGCATTTGGCTATATGAAGAATGAACAGGATGCTTTAGATGCGGTTCATGATGCGGTCGTTAAGATACTGCAGAACCGGAGCCAGGTAAAAAGTCCGGAATACTTTGAAACATGGGCGTATCGTATACTGATCAATGAATGTCTGATGGCTTTGCGAAGACAAAAAAAGGTTGTCTATCTGCAGGAGGATGATTCACTTGAAGACAGTACAGACAGTACGGGAAAGCAGGAGGAATATATCGATCTGTATCATTCTATGGATCGGCTTCCGGCAAAATTGAAAACAGTCGTTCTTCTGCGTTTTTTTGAAGATATGCCATTTGACAAGATCGCAGAGGTTACAGGAGATAATATCAACACAGTAAAATCAAGGTTGTATAAGGCGTTGAAACTCTTAAAGCTGGATTTGGAGGTTTATGATGAAGTTTAATAAAGAGGAATATGAAAATATAAAAATCCCGGAACAATTGAATTCCATAGTTCAGGATGCGATAGAAGAAGGACTGACGACAGAGAGCACAGGGATGTCGGATCAGAAGCCTGTTAATATATATACGAGACGGAAGAAACATATACTGCGTTATGCAGGAGAGGCCGTAGCTGCAATGTTTTTGATATTTGTGGTTCTGCTGAATGTATCTCCGACGTTTGCAAAGGCAGCAGCAGATACGCCGTTTATCGGTCCTGTGTGTCAGGTATTTACCTTCCGGGAATATGAATATGCGGATGAAGCCAAATATGTAAATGTGAAAGTTCCGCAGTTGAATAATACCGGAAATTCCGAACTGGAAAAGCGTGTGAATCGTGAGATAGCAAAGATGATCAACCAGGAAGTGGAAGCAAGTAAGAAGCGTGCGGAAGAAGAGTATAACGCTTATATATTAACCGGGGGAGATCCGAAGAACTTTATCCCATATGATATCGTTATTGACTATGAGGTCAAATGTCTGGATGAACATTATGTATCCTTTGTGATCAGTGAAAATGAGACCCGGGCAACCGGTTATTACCAGATGTTCTATTATAACATTGATCTGGATACAGGAAAGGATATTACATTAAAAGAATGGTTTGGCAGCAATTATAAGAAGATCATAGCCGATGAGGTTCAGAAGCAGATCAATACCTGGGACGACGAAAAGAAATTCTATCTATGGGAAGATTTAGATCTGGAAGATCTGATCAATGAAGATACACAGTTTTATATCAATGACAAGGATCAGGTTGTGGTATTTTTTAATAAATATGAGCTGGGTGCAGGAGCAATGGGAACGCCGGAATTTATAATTGATGTATCAAAATAATATAAAATAAAAAGCTGTAAAGGAAGTGTGAAATCTTTATAAAAGAGATTGACATTTCCTTTTTTTCTGGCTATATTGTTCTAAAAGAAACTTAGCACTCTTATATAGCGAGTGCTAACAGCTTTTCCTGCATAAGCAATACCAAAAGCTGTGTCAACACAGGTTAGCGATGATTGCTATGATAATTTGCGAAACTTGGAAATAATACAGGAAAAGGCAGTACACATGTGTAGAAATTACAGGTACCTGCCGGAAAGAGAGGAGACATATGAAAGAAGTAAAATCACCCAAGAAGCCGTTGATCTTCTATTATGGGATCGTGCTGGTTATTCTTCTGGTTTTTAATATGTTCATTTATCCGCTTCTGATGAAGACACAGGTCAGGGAAGTAGATTACGGAACATTTATGAAGATGATCAATGAGAAAAATATTGGTGAAGTAGAGGTGGATGATTCTGAGATCATCTTCACAGACAAGGATAAGAACACATACTATAAGACCGGAGCTATGGATGATCCGGGACTGACGGAACGATTATATGATGCCGGAGCGGTATTTTCAAAGAATGTCGATGAGACGATATCACCGATCTGGCATTTCCTGTTGACATTCCTTCTTCCAATCATTATATTCATCGGACTGGGTCAGTATTTCAGTAAGAAGCTGATCGAACAGGCGGGCGGTAAGAATGCGTTGTCCTTTGGAATGGGCAAGAGCAATGCCAAGGTATATGTGCAGTCAACAAACGGTATCCGTTTCTCGGATGTCGCAGGAGAGGATGAAGCAAAAGAGAATCTGGCAGAAATCGTTGATTATCTGCACAACCCTGCGAAATATACGGATGTCGGTGCTTCGATGCCAAAAGGTGTCCTGTTAGTAGGTCCTCCGGGAACCGGTAAAACAATGCTTGCAAAAGCAGTTGCGGGAGAGTCCAATGTACCGTTCTTCTCGATGTCCGGTTCGGAATTCGTAGAAATGTTTGTAGGTATGGGTGCCTCCAAGGTCAGAGATCTGTTCAAGCAGGCAAAGGAAAAAGCACCATGTATCGTATTTATCGATGAGATTGATGCGATCGGTAAGAAGCGTGACGGACAGATCGGAGGAAATGATGAAAGAGAACAGACATTGAATCAGCTCCTGACTGAGATGGATGGTTTTGAAGGAAACAACGGCGTTATCATCCTGGCGGCAACAAACCGACCGGAATCGCTTGATCCTGCACTTACCCGTCCGGGTCGATTCGACCGTAGAGTTCCGGTTGAACTTCCGGATCTGAAAGGAAGGGAAGCGATCCTTCAGGTACATGCCAGAAAGATCAAGGTTTCGGATGATGTGGATTTCCATACAATCGCAAGAATGGCAGCAGGAGCTTCCGGTGCAGAGCTGGCAAATATCGTAAATGAAGCAGCTCTTCGGACAGTACGGGCAGGCAGAACGATCGTTACAGAAGCAGATCTTGAAGAAAGCGTAGAAGTAGTTATCGCAGGATATCAGAAGAAGAATGCTGTTTTATCAGATAAAGAAAAGCATGTGGTTGCCTATCATGAGATCGGCCATGCGCTCGTAGCGGCCATGCAGTCACACTCGGCACCGGTACAGAAGATCACGATCATTCCGAGAACCTCAGGTGCGCTCGGCTACACCATGCAGGTGGAACAGGGAGACAAATATCTGCTGACAAAAGAAGAACTGGAAAATAAGATTGCAACCTTTACCGGTGGACGTGCAGCAGAGGAAGTGATATTCGGTGAAGTTACGACCGGAGCATCGAATGATATCGAGCAGGCAACGAAGATCGCACGGGCGATGATCACCCAGTATGGCATGAATGATGACTTTGATATGGTTGCGATGGAGACGAGAAATAATCAGTATCTTGGTGGGGATACATCCCTTACCTGTTCACCGGAAACCCAGCGGGAGATTGACCGCAAGGTTGTAAAACTGGTGAAGGTTCAGCATGAAAAAGCGCGTAAGATTTTAGAGGAGAACCGGGAAAAGCTGGATGAGTTGGCAGCCTTTTTATATGAGAAAGAGACGATCACAGGAGACGAATTTATGAGCATTTTACAGGATAAGAGGTGAGAATTATGAGGAAACGAACAGAATTTGGCTGGATGGAGCTGATACTTGGAATCATACTCACTATACTTGGTATCTTTACGATGATCCGTCCTGAAAGTATGTTGAACAGTATTGTCATCTGTTACGGAATCGTGGCAGCAGTCAGCGGTATAACAGATATTATATTCTATGTAAAGATGGAGCGGCATATGGGAGTTGTACCGACAGTATCCCTGACCTCCGGCATCTTAAGTACCCTGCTTGGTATGATGCTGATCCTCTGTCCGGGAGCCGCACAACGGTTAGTAATCTGGCTCTTTGCACTCTGGATCATTATGCACAGTATATCCAGACTGTCCCATATCAGCACTGTACGGTATTTTGCAGGTAACAGCTTCGGACTTGTATCCCTGTTGTTAAATATCGTCGGTATCGTGATCGGAGTTATGCTTCTGATAGAACCGATTACAGCAGTTGTCGCATTTGGTTATCTGATCGGACTGTATCTGACCGTGCTTGGAATTGATAGTATTGCATCAGCACTCAGCAAAATGGGATCAGACTGGTAGGCGTAAATAATTTGAATCATAAAAAATACATTTCCAGTAGAATCTCATCGAGAAATGATGTATGATTGTACTAATTGTTTGTTAAGGACGAAAGCAATCTCAAGGAGGAACTACAGTGAATTTCTTAGAAGAAAGAATTGTAAAAGACGGAATTGTAAAAGAAGGAAATGTATTAAAGGTTGACAGCTTTTTGAATCACCAGATGGACATCCGGTTATTTGACCAGATCGGTGAAGAATTTAAGAAGCGTTTTGAAGGAACGCCGATCAATAAGATTCTCACGATCGAGGCATCCGGAATCGGGATTGCATGTGTGGCAGCGCGACAGTTTGATGTGCCTGTTATCTTTGCGAAGAAATCAAAAAGCATCAATATAGAAGGTGAAGTATATGTGGCAGAGGTAGAATCCTTTACCCACAAATGTAAGAATCAGGTTATCGTGTCAAAGAAATTCTTGAATCCGGATGACAATGTTCTGATCATTGATGACTTCCTCGCAAATGGCTGTGCGCTTCAGGGATTGATCTCTATCGTGACATCAGCCGGTGCAAATGTTGCGGGAATCGGTATCGTAATCGAAAAAGGCTTCCAGACCGGCGGGCAGATCATCCGGAATCTGGGATATCATCTGGAATCTTTGGCGATCGTAGACGGGATGGATACAGCGACAGGAAAGATCGTTTTCCGGGAGCAGTAGGAAGCAACGACAAAGGTTGTAAATCGTTTCACGATCGTAGCCTTGTCCCAGAGGAGTAATTAAAGGAGTTTTTTATGGCAGAACAGAATGAGAAAGATTCTGTGCAGACAACCTCCGGCAGTGGAGAGCACAGAGAGAAAGATTTATCCATTATGGATTACAGTAAGACCTATGGAGGAATCTCCAAACGGTTTTCAAATGTAGCAAATGAGAAGATGGAGACACCGAAACCTGTCGCGATCGGAAGAGTTCTGATCGGACTTATGGCGATGCTTCTGATATGGGCAAACTTCCAGCCGTTCGTTCAGGCGACTGTGGATGGAACAACAGAATCCGTCAATTTCCTGAGTGGAGACGGAATCCTTGTTATATTTTTTGCATTGATCACAAGTATTATAATGGTATTTAAAAATGCAAGAAAATGGACGTTACTTACAGCGATCCTGACTCTGGCTGTGATCATGATTGATCTGGTCAATACAATGGTTCAGATTAAGAATAATGCCAATGGCGATATAGTCTATAGCCTTGGCTATGGAACCATCTTCCTGCTGATCGGTGCGATCGTTATGGTAGCCGGTGCAGCAATGATTCTGGTGACAGACTTGAAGAATAAGAAGAAATAGTTAAAAGTGTAAAATAAAAGAATAGCAGTATCATTATGTGGCAAGGAGATGTCTTGTGAAATAATGGATACTGCTATTTTTTTATCCAATGGCTTTTCAGCTTTAAAATTAACAGCCTAAACCAAGGTACTTGCAGATCATATTCCAAAGATCTGAACAGTTATAATTAATACACATAATAAAATCCTCCTGTTGTAATTTATAAATGTATCGATCGAGTACAATGGGATTGTAACAATTCTGTAACATTTTCACAATATGAAACAATTACCAGTTTGATTTTACAAAAATTTCCACTTGAAAAATCGAACGTAAGTTCTTATAATAAACATATGTTCGAAATACAAGCAAATAAAACCATACAGGAAAAATTACATATACTGGCGGATGCGGCGAAGTATGATGTGGCATGTACATCCAGCGGTGTGGATCGAAAAGGAAAGGAAGGAATGCTCGGAAATGCACGATCCTGTGGAATCTGTCACAGCTTTGCATCAGACGGGCGCTGTATCTCTCTGCTCAAGATTCTGATGACGAATCATTGTATTTATGACTGCAAGTATTGCGTGAACCGAGTATCGAATGATGTCAAGCGTGCCACTTTTACGCCGGAGGAGATCTGTGAACTGACGATCGAATTTTATAAAAGGAATTATATAGAAGGGCTGTTCTTAAGCTCCGGTGTGATCCGTGATCCGGCATACACGATGGAGCAGATCTGTATAACCTTACAGCTCCTTCGTACAAAATACAGGTTCAACGGATATATTCATGTAAAGACGATTCCGGGTGCGCCGGATGAACTGCTTGCGGCAGCCGGATTTCTGGCAGACCGCATCAGTGTGAATCTGGAGCTGCCGACTGCGGAGAGCCTGAAGAAGCTTGCTCCGAATAAGAGCTTCCAGACGATCATGACTCCGATGGGGAAGGTGCGTGATACGATCGCAGAGACAAGAACCCTGATAGGGAAAGATGCAAGAATGGAACGCAGTCTGGGGAATCGTTACCTGCCGGGAAGTATATTCGGGAAAGAACAGTTACGGCTGACCGGAGCACAGAGTAATGGAGGCGGCTCTCTTTGGAAGAAAGCTGCTTCCTTTGCTCCGGCAACTCAGGATACATGGAAGCCACGGACATTTGCACCGGCAGGTCAGAGTACACAGATGATCATTGGAGCATCCGATGAGAGCGACTATACGCTGGTTCAGACGACACAGAAGTTATACCAGAACTATGATCTGAAACGTGTCTTTTATTCCGCATATATTCCGGTAAATGAGGATTCGGCACTTCCGGCGCTTGAGACTCCGGTTCCGCTTCTGAGAGAACACCGACTGTATCAGGCAGACTGGCTGCTGCGGTTTTATGGATTTCAGGCAGATGAATTGTTGTCGGAGGAGCGACCGAATTTTAATGTCCGGATGGATCCGAAATGCGACTGGGCGATCCGGCATCTGGAACAGTTCCCGATCGAAGTGCAGACAGCTTCTTATGATACGCTGCTCCGGGTGCCGGGGATAGGACCGAAATCAGCAGGCAGGATCGTAAAGGCGAGACGGTACGGACATCTGGGATTTGATCATCTGAAGAAGATGGGAGTGGTACTGAAACGGGCGCATTATTTTATTACCTGTGGAGGACGGATGATGTATAAGATACCGATCGAAGAGCAGTATATTACCAGACAACTGATAGGCGAGCATGCAAAAGAAAACTGGCAGGTAGAGCATAAGGAAGAAGAATATAAGCAGTTATCCTTTTTTGATGCTCAGGGAGTATTTGGAGTTCCGAATTGATTTGTGGATAAATGTAAAATCCTATTTAAGAATAGACGATTGTATGAAGAAATATTGTCAGGATAGATTTTATAGATAGATGAGGATATAGATGGGAGAATGTAAATATGAGGATATTTACCTGTAAACATCAATTAGAAGATATGATGACCTGCATCTATGATGCATGGGTCTATGCACTCCGGGTCGGACACGATAAGGTGCAGTTACGGACGGAGCCGATCGTGCAGGCAACTTTATTTGACGAGTATGTCCATGTGGATGCCGATGCAGAAAAGACGGAAAAGGTTCTGCGTTCCGTTCGAAATAAGATCGGGATGCAGGCATATATCGATGTGTATTATGCCTGTCTGATGGAAGATGATGTACTGGACGATATCTACCGGTTTTTGCGGATCGGATTTCAGGCAGGACCAAGGGTGATCGGGATGCTTGCAGAGCCTCCGGTCAGCCGGATGCTGGAGATTCGGCGGGCAGTTGGAAATGAAATTCATCATTTTCGGGAATTTGCCAGATTCAATTCGATCGATAATAAGGTGTATGTCTGTCATCTGGAACCGAAGCATGATGTGATCTATCAGGTGGCAGAGCATTTTGCAGACCGGATGCCGGATGAATATTTTATGATCCTTGATGATAACCGGAAGTATGCGGTGATCCATCCGGGAAAACATTACTCAGGGCAGCAGGCAGATAGAGAAAGAGAGATTTCAGAACAGAACCGATATATGAAGGAAAAGGCTCAGAAGATGTATTTGCGGGAGTTGTCCGATGAGGAAATGAAGACGCTCCGACAGACGGAATTATTGAAGGATGAATATACCGAACTCTGGAAGACCTTCTTTCATACGATCGGGATTGAACAGCGGAAGAATTCGACCTGCCAGCGGAATCTGATGCCGATATGGAAGCGGAAGCATGCGGTAGAATTCATGCAGTAAACAAAAAAGAATAAAATTTACTAACTTTTAGTAAAAATTTAGCAAAAACTATTGATTAGTTTTTATTCTCGTGTATAATGATGATAGTGGTTATCGTAACAGAGAATCCGGTACCGATAAATGTTGTGATAACCGAAGGTTAAGAATTTATTTTACAGGAGGATTATGATATGAAGATTTTAGTAACAGGTGGTGCTGGTTATATTGGAAGTCATACCTGCGTTGAATTATTAGAAGCAGGATATGATGTAGTAGTTGTTGACAATCTGTATAATGCGAGTCCGAAAGTAATTGGAAGAATAAAAGAGATAACAGGAAAAGACGTAACATTTTATGAGAAGGATATCCGTGATCTGGATGCAATGAATGAAATCTTTGCAAAAGAAAAGCCGGATACAGTAATTCATTTTGCAGGCTTAAAGGCAGTTGGTGAATCTGTTCGTAAGCCACTCGAATATTATGAGAATAACATTGCGGGTACATTAACACTTTGCAAGGCAATGCGCGAGAATGGATGCAAGAACATTATCTTTTCATCATCTGCAACCGTATATGGCAATCCTGCATTTATTCCGATCACAGAGGAATGTCCAAAGGGTGTCTGCACAAATCCTTACGGCTGGACCAAGCATATGCTTGAGCAGATCCTGACAGATATCCACACAGCAGATCCGGAATGGAATGTAATCCTGCTTCGTTACTTCAATCCAATCGGAGCACATAAGAGCGGACTGATCGGAGAAGATCCAAAGGGTATTCCAAACAACCTGCTTCCTTATGTAGCACAGGTAGCGGTAGGAAAGCTTCCTTGTCTTGGTGTATTCGGTGATGACTATGATACACCGGACGGAACAGGTGTCAGAGATTATATCCATGTTGTAGATCTTGCCAAGGGTCATGTAAAAGCTATCAATAAGATCAAAGAGAATCCGGGTGTAAAGATTTACAATCTGGGTACAGGAAAAGGATACAGCGTTTTAGATGTTGTTAAGGCATTTGAGAAGGCATGCGGCAAGAAGATTCCTTATGAGATCAAGCCTCGTCGTGCAGGTGATATCGCAACCTGTTATTCTGATGCAACTCTTGCTAAGAAAGAACTTGGCTGGGAAGCAGAATACGGAATTGATGAGATGTGCGCAGATTCATGGAGATGGCAGAGCATGAATCCGGATGGCTATGGTGCATAATGAAAATATTCAGTAAATAAGTAACAGACAGGCAATTGTAAACGTGCCGGAATACAGGGCATAGAGAAGATACAATTGCCTGTTTGTTTAAGATAGAAAGGGGTTAGTTTATATGGCTGAATATACAGCTTCAAAGACCAGATATACAGAGACAGAAGGAACGGATTTTTACCGTCATTGCGGTAAAAGTGGTCTGATGCTTCCTCCAATCGCACTGGGACTCTGGCATAATTTTGGTAGTGTAGATAATTATGAAAATATGAAACAGATGTGCTTTACAGCATTCGATCACGGAATCACACATTTTGATCTGGCAAATAATTACGGACCGGTATATGGAAGTGCAGAGGAAAACTTCGGCAGAATCCTCCGGGAAGAAATGAGTGCTTACAGAGACGAGATGGTGATCAGTACAAAAGCAGGATATGATATGTGGGAAGGTCCTTATGGCAACTGGGGCAGCCGCAAATACCTGATCGCGAGTCTGGATCAGAGCTTAAAGAGAATGGGACTTCCATATGTAGATATCTTCTATCATCATCGCATGGATCCGAACACACCGTTAGAAGAGACGATGGAAGCACTTGCACAGATTGTAAGAAGTGGTAAGGCTTTATACGTAGGTCTGTCGAATTATGACGGCCCGACGATGGCGAAAGCAGAGCGGATTCTGGATGAACTGCATTGTCCGTTTATCATCAATCAGAATTGTTACAGTATTCTGGATCGGACAGTTGAGAAGAACGGACTACTGAAGCAGACATATGCATCCGGAAGAGGACTGATCTGCTTTTCTCCACTGGCACAGGGTATGTTAACCGATAAATATCTGCAGAATATTCCAAAGGACAGCCGGGTGGCAAGAGACGGACGGTTCCTTCATGAGGATCAGGTCGTATCGATGCGTCCGCTTCTGACAGCGTTAAATGATATTGCAGCAGGCTATAATATGAGCTTGTCAGAGCTTGCGATTGCATGGCTGCTGAATAAACCGGAGGTTACAACCGTTTTGATCGGTGCATCGAAGCCGGAACAGATACTCAGTAATCTGAAGGCAGCTGAGAAGCAGAGAACAACCGAGATGGAAGCAGAGGAACTGGCACTGATCGAAAAGGCGGTCAACCTTTATCACGCATAGAGGATAAGTGTTATTTGACTTCACTTCAAAAAAGAATATAATATAAAAGACAGTTCTGAAAAGTATTTTCTGACAGAGAATGCTTTTGAAAGTATTGACGGAACAGAACGGATCATATTGTATGTTATTTTGAAAGAGGAAGACGGTATTGCAGGCACATCAGACAGATTTCTCAAGTGGAAATGTATATAGAAATATTATAGAAGTAGCTGTACCAATGATTCTGGCACAGCTACTTAATCTTTTATATAACGTGGTTGACAGGATCTACATCGGACGGATCCCGGAAGTCGGTACAACTGCACTGACAGGGGTAGGTCTGTGCTTTCCGATCATTTCACTGATCACCGCCTTTACCTATCTGTATGGAAATGGAGGTGCACCGCTTTGTTCCATGGAACGCGGCAAGGGTAATGATAAGGAAGCGGAGCATCTGATGGGAAATGCTTTTACTTTATTGATCGGAACAGGAATTGTATTGACGATTATCGGGCTGATCTTTTATAAGCCGATTCTTTATCTGTTTGGCGCAAGTGATGATACATTCCCATATGCAGGCTCCTATATTCGGATCTATCTGCTGGGAACGGTATTTGTCATGATATCGGTAGGAATGAATCCGTTTATCAACAGCCAGGGATTTGGAAATACCGGAATGATATCGGTTCTGATCGGAGCAGTTTTAAATATAATACTGGATCCTATGTTTATCTTTGTTTTAAATCTGGGAGTAAGAGGAGCGGCTATTGCGACGATTATTTCCCAGTTTTGCTCGGCAGTATGGGTACTTGTATTCCTGACCGGAAAACGGGCAGTGCTTCATTTGAAATGGAGCTGTATGCGGTTGCAGTGGAAGCGGGTTTTGCGGATCATCAGTCTGGGAGTGTCCAGCTTTATCATGGCATTTACAAACAGTCTGGTACAGGTTGTATGTAACGCGACACTTCAGGTCTATGGCGGGGATATCTATGTGGGCGTTATGACCGTGTTGAATTCCGTGCGGGATATCTGTACACTTCCGGTTATGGGTATTACAAATGGTGCATCTCCGGTCATGAGTTTTAATTATGGAGAAGGGGCATATGAGAAGGTACGGAAAGCCATCCGTTTCCTGACTATATTATGCGTAACCTATACTTTTGCGGCATGGGGCACTCTCAGATTGTTCCCGGAGCCGTTTATCCGTATATTTAATCATTCACCGGAACTGATCGCAAAAGGGGTTCCGGCATTACATATATATTTCTTCGGATTTTGTTTTATGGCATTGCAGTTTACCGGACAGAGTGTGTTCCTTGCGCTTGGAAAGGCGAAAAAGGCTACCTTCTTTTCTCTGCTTCGGAAGGCATTTATCGTAGTGCCACTTACCATTCTGCTTCCGAAAATCGGAAATCTTGGAGTGGATGGTGTATTCTGGGCAGAGCCAATCTCGAATCTGATCGGCGGATGTGCCAGCTTCTTTACAATGTGTGCCACGGTGTTGCCTGAATTAAAGCATGAAAAAGCTCGATGAAAAATATAAACGACCGGATAGGATTATTAATTAATTTATTCAATCTCCCGTAGTGCCTTTCTGAACTGGAAGAAGAACAGGATGGCGGTGAAGGTTACGGCGATCAGGTCTGCGATCGGTTCTGCCATGTAGACAGCCATTGTCTTATCTGAGGTGTAGATATGCGGCATAATGAAGATCAGTGGGATCAGCAGGACAAATTTACGCATGATCGCAACGATGATGGATGCCGGAGCGTTACCGAGGGCATTGAATGTCATCTGACAGGAGATCTGGACTCCAAATAAGAACATAACCGCGAGGTAGTATCTAAGTGCAACTTTAGTAAACTCGATCAGAGCAGTATCCGGGGTAAAGATGGATGCAAAAACCTGAGGGAAACACATAATGCAAAGCCATAATAAAACAGAATATGTCAGGCTGACCTTCAGCAGAAGTTTGAATGCATCCTTTACTCTGGATGCATTTTTTGCACCATAGTTATAACTGATGATCGGCTGAGCACCCTGGCCAAGTCCCTGAAGTGGGAGCATGGCGAACTGCATGACGCTGGTAAGGATCGTCATAGCACCGACGGCCATATCTCCGCCATATTTCAGAAGGGAGGAGTTGAAGCACACGGATATGATACTTTCACTTCCCTGCATGATAAAGACGGCAGAACCGAGTGCCAGACATGGCAGGGTATAGGAGGCCTGCAAACCGAGGTTTTTCACACGGATGCGGAGAGTTGTCCGCTTGCCGAAGAGGAAGCTTAAGACCCAGATGCAGGAACAACCCTGAGAAATGATTGTTGCAAGGGCCGCGCCTTTTACCCCCATATGAAGCGCAAAGATAAAGATCGGGTCTAAGATAATATTCGCGATCGCACCGATCAGTACGGACAACATACCTTCTTTGGCGAAGCCCTGTGCAGTGATAAATGCATTCATACCCAGAGTGAGCTGTACAAAGATTGTGCCGATTGCGTATATATTCATATATGAGGTTGCATAGTTAATGGTATTCTTACTTGCACCGAATGCCAGAAGCAGGTCGCGATTCCAGATCAGAAGAACAGCAGTCAGTATAACGGATAAGATGATCTGCATGGTAAAACAGTTACCGAGGATTTTCTCGGCATCGTCTTTTTTATTTTTGCCCATATAGATGGTAGCCCGTGGAGCACCGCCATTTCCGACCAGAGCCGCGAAAGCGGAGATGATCATGATAAGGGGCATACAGACACCGACACCGGTAAGTGCCAGTGAACCGTTTTGTGGAATATGACCGATGTAAATACGATCAACGATGTTATACAGCATATTGATCATCTGTGCGGCGACTGTAGGAAGTGCGAGCTTTGCCAGTAATTTACCGATCGGTTCTTTTGCCAGAAATTCCCGGTTGGATGAGCCTGTGTTGTGGGCAACCTGGTTCGGTTGATTATTCTTGATGTTTTTCGATATGGATTCTCCGCCGGTTGGTGGTGAAGCTTTTGATGTGTTGTTTGAAGAATCGGTCATGCTGTAGGCTTGTGTTTGTTTCTTCATGTATATTCCTCGTTCCTTTGATTGATATTTTATATTGTATAAAAGTTAATTGCGATATGAGCTTGCCTGAATATAGTATTGTCCGAACTGCCCGGTATTCAGGCAGCAGTGTTGTGATCATATTATTTTAAATGCGATAACACATTGTCATACAAACGCTTGTTATAGGATGCAAAATTCTTCTTTTCGTCATCTGAAAAATCTTCAAAGATGCAGGAGATCAGTTCGTCCTGCTTTTTCTCGATTGCATGTACAACAGGAATTGATCTATCGGAGAGCTTCAGATGAATGATCCGTTTATCATTTGTATCCGGATGTCTGGTCAGATAGCCTTTGTCGGCGAGAGAATCAATGGCTGTGGATACATTTCCACGCTGTAGCATACGAAACTCTACGATATCTCTGGCAGTATCATGTACCGGATTATTGTGTAAAAAAGTAATGATGATAACTTCAATCCGTGAAAGCTTATAGTCTATCCGGATGCTCTCAAGATATTTTTCCTGAAGCTTCATCAGGCTTTTTGTCATATCAAAAATATTGGATGGTGATTGTAGGATCATATATATTCCTCATTTCTTAATTAAGTTCTTTTTAGAACTATTATAGCTTTAAAATAAAAAGAGTCAAGCTGTTTATACAATTTTTATAGAAAGAGAAAAACACAGTCTGGGTGTTATCTGAAACAGAAAACTAGAGATAAAAATATTATTGACAGGAAAGAAATAATAGATATACTAAAATTTATAGTGTTTTTTGGAGAATTCAGATAATAGAATATATGAAAAAATATGTTTGACCAGAGGATAAATATGCCACAGATGAACGAGAAAAACTGGATGATCATAGTAGCAGTAGTTATTGTGCTTATAGGATCACTGATCTACAATATCATTTCAGCAAGAAATCTGAAGAAAAAAAGACAACAGTTTGTAGAAAGTATCCAATCTTCATATACGCATATGAAGAGTATAGAAGACACCAGCAAAAAGATATATGAGATTTCAAACGAGATCAATGAAATGATCCGGGAGCAGAAAGACACCGAAGAGTACATAGAAAAAAAGAAGAAGGAGATTGAGGAGATCAGGCAGATGATTGTGACAAATGACACAATCCTTGACTGTGCAATCTCAGATAAGCGGGATCTTGCAAGGAAGAGGCAGATTGCATTTACTTATAATATTCCAACCGGGTTACCGGAGATTCGTATGGAGGATGTCGATAAGATTCGTCTGTTTGCCAATCTGTTAGACAATGCGATCGAAGCAGCCGAGTGTGTGCCGGTGCAGGATGCAAATGGGGAAAATAAAAGATTCATACATGTATCGATATTGAATCGTGGGAGTAACTTCTTTATCACTGTTAAAAATTCCAAAAGAACGGAGATTGCCGTTATGGAGAATCAGTTCCATACAACGAAGCCGGATGCAGAAAACCACGGCAGAGGTGTTCGTATTATCAGGCAGATTGTTGCCAGGTACGATGGAACGGTCGAGTTCACGGACAAGGGTGATGCCTTTGAAGTAGCGATCATGTTGTAAAAGGCATACAGAACAGCCATGGTTTGTGTGTTTGTAATTTACAACATAGCATGTTCGGAGATATATTTGAGGTAGTCGGCTTTGAATGGTTTGGCATAGCGTCTGCCAACAGGCAGTTTGATGCTGCCGGTCAGCTCGGTTTCCTGTGAGGATAAATTTTTTACATATCCAAGATTGACCATGAAAGAACTATGGCATTGCGAGAAATAGGACGGCAGTCGTTCGCTTACAGCCTGAAGGGATTCGTACACTTTATAGGCTTCCCCATCGTCAGTATAAATAATAATCTCGCGGCTGAGCCGTTCAATATGAGTGATCGTTCCGCATGAAAGGGTGTACCGTTTTCGGTTGGAGATAACGTCCAGAAAGCGTGCTTTTCGTTCAATTACAAGCTGAATCGCTTTATCCAGTGCCTTAGGCAGATATTGTTGTATGGAATCCTTTGTAACATAATATATGTGACGGACTTCGTAAGATTCAGATATATAGTCGGTATGGCTGGTGAGGAAGATAACTGCACACTGTGGGCAGCATTGATTAAGCTCGGAAGCAAAATCGATACCGTTGAAGTCCCCCATTTCGATATCTAAGATTGCAATATCATAATTAATCGTATCGGTCTCAAGCAATTTTTTTAATTTCTCTGGCTCGTAGGAGTCGATTCTGAAAGTGAAGGATTCAGAAGCATCCAAACAGGAATGTGCAAAACTGGTTGTTTCTTTTAATTGTAGATCTGAATCATCACATATTAGAAGTTTGAGTTTCATATATGGTATCCCCCCTGTAATTGGTAATTTCAATGTAGAAAACATTTTGCTTAACTGGTAATATTATAATAAAAAGGTTGCCATAAAACAAGAAAAATGTCAAAATATATATACGCATATTGATGACGGTATAAAGAAAGAGAGAAGATAGAAATGAACATATGGACATTCCTGCAGGTGCTCGGAGCAGCCCTGATCACGGCATTACAATTTAATATTTATCTGGGTGCTTATATGGGAATGGATCGTGGAAGAAGAGACCGGATCTATCTGGGCTTGAATATTTTAAATATGTTTTTCCTCCGCGTTTTAATAAATACAAGTATACAGCTAGATGCACCTGCATGGCTTCGTGCCATCATTTATATTTTTGGATTTGTGATGATGCTTGTAGGCGTTGTATTATACCGTAAAGAGTGCATGGTTATAAATTTGGTATCATTTATGGTGGGTATTATGACATTTGATCTTGTTACGGTGACGATGTCAGCAGTGATCGAGGAACTGTTTGGATATGCATATAATGATACACCGGTATTATACAGTGCAAAAGCATTGCTTGTCTGGCTTGGAGTAGAAGCCTTGCGTGAGGGCATAGGAACGATCATTGAAGTCTGGTTTATGCGGAAATATATGCCATACAGGAAGTTCCGGAGACAATCATTTGTCAGAAGCATGGTGTGGATTCTGGCTGTTGGAACCGGATATATGATGTTGGTTGTGTATTTTGTGACTATGGTAAAAGAGGTTAATCTGATGTCACAGTTTATAGCACTGGGAATCTGGGCATCTGCTTTTATAGCTACTTATCATCTGTATACGATCGTATATAATAGCTATCAAAGAAAAATGATACGTTTTCTGGAAGCAAAGATGAAGCAGCAGAAAGAGGATTATGAGAAGCTTCTGGCGGATTACAACAGGCTGCGGGATATCAAGCATGATCTGTATAATTATGTGCATATACTTGATCTGGCAGGAGATGTCCGGAAGGAACAGGAGCAGATCAGACAGTTACAGGAAGATCTGAAACCGGGAAAACAGAAGGAGTATATAAAATACACAAATCTTTCAATCCTGAATCTGGTATTAAATAATGTTACATCTGCCTGTGAGGGTGCAGGTATTCATCCGGAAGTTGCAGCAGAAGAAATTCAGATTGATACAAATGTAGAACTGGACATGGGATATCTGATCGAGCGGATGGTACATAATGTTATTTTGTTGAATGAAGATCAGGGAGAGAATAAGCAGGATTCCGTATCAGAGTCATTGTCCCGGACACTCCGGATTCAGATCGCACCATCGGAATCCTCAGATGGAAATATTCAGGTTGTGCTTAAGGGTATCGGACTTCGTATGAAGGGCATTGAGATGAATTCAGACAACAGAAAGGAGATACGGAATAATAAGCAGATCATCCAGTTTATTATGGAGCGGCATGAGGGATTCCAGTGGAATAACAGGAAAGAATCTCATCTGTATCTGACTGCATAAGCAGAGAACCGTATCCGGAATTTGTAGAAATATGTCGATTACGACGGAAACATTGCAGATTACGACAGGTTTATTGTATCTGATAAATGTTTTGATATAATAACTTCATAGATATATTGAAAACCGATATATTATTGAGTGGGAAAGTTCATAATATATGCATTTATGTCAGAGAGGACATATATTTTTCAGCCCAATCAGCTCTCCTTGCTGCAAGATTGTGGAAACTCAGAATGAGTGCAGTAGATTATGGTTGCAAAATATGAAAAGCATACATTGGAACGGATGAAGGAAGATCTGATAGTTGTACCGAGAAACGCAGGTATCAGGTCTTCTTTTTTTAGCCTTTTACCATGTCTTAACCATAAAACGTGCTACAATATATGTTGTTACAGTTTAGAATATGAATATATAATAATGATTGTCAGAATTGGTTGAAATGGATACGATTGTTATAACAGATTACAAAAAGATACAGCGGAGAAAATGATGAACAGATTCCTGAATTTTACAAAGAATTTTTTAATTACAGCAGCGATATTGGTATGTGGATTTTTGTTGTCCCTGTTTATGCAGAAGGAGTGGGGAAATCAGACTTTGATACCCTCTATTTTTCTGTTGGATGTATTTCTGGTATCCGTTATCACAGATGGTTTCTTATATGGTGCGGTCGCATCTGTCATCAGCATTCTGGCGGTAAATTATGCATTTACATTTCCGTATTTTAAGATTAATTTTACGATCCCGGAAAATATGATCTCTGCCGTTATCATGATAGCTATTGCAGTTATTACCTGCGGATTTACGAATAAGTTGAAGAGTCAGGAACAGTTAAAGGCAGAGAGTGAGCAGGAGAAGATGCGGGCAAATCTGCTCCGATCCGTATCCCATGATTTTCGGACGCCGCTTACAACGATTTATGGTGCAAGCTCTGCAATGTTGGATGACAAGAATGAATTTACGGAGGAGCAGAAGAAAAGTATGCTTCGTGGAATCAAACAGGATGCACAATGGCTGTCGCGAATGGTTGAGAATATGTTATCGATTACCAGACTGGATGGAAAAAATGTTAAGATCATTAAGATCCCGATTGCGTTGGATGAGCTGTTAGATTCTGTTCTGGTTAAGTTCAATAAACGGTATGAAGGTCAGAATGTTGAGATTGACATTCCGGATGAACTGATCATGATTCCGATGGATGCGATCTTAGTCGAGCAGTTGATCCTGAATCTGTTAGAAAATGCAGTTCAGCATGCAGAGGGGATGAATAAGCTTGGGCTTCGTGTATATACGAGAGGGCATTTTGCAGTATTTGAGATCCGGGACAACGGATGTGGTATTCCGGTTGATAAGGTAAAGGATATATTTGCAGGGAAACTGGTTTATGGTGAATCAGGACTTGACAGCAGTAAGAAAAATGCAGGGATCGGGTTGGCGGTATGTACCACGATCGTAAAAGCACATGGTGGTGAGATCTCTGCGGAGAATCTGCAGGATGGCGGTGCTGTTGTGCGATTTACACTGGATATGGAGGAAACTGAGAATGATTAATAACAGATATAAGATATTGATAATTGAAGACGAAGAACATATTAATAATCTGATCAGTGCGCTGATGGAAGCAAATGGATATCAGGCTGTTTCCGCATATTCCTGTCGTGGGGGGCAGATGATGTTTGCATCCCATCGTCCTGATCTGGTCATTCTGGATCTGGGATTGCCGGATCGGGATGGAATGACATTTTTAAGGGAAGTGCGGCAATCATCATTTACACCGATCATCGTTTTATCGGCACGTTCTGATGAGAGGGATAAAGTAGAGGCACTCAATGAGGGCGCAAATGATTATGTAACCAAGCCATTCAGTTCAAATGAACTGGTAGCAAGGGTACGTTCAGCACTCCGTATCGCTACGCATCGGGCGGAGGATGGATTGCGGCCGGGAGGAAGATTCGAGGTTGGAGAGCTGGTTATCAATTATGATGCAAGACTGGTTACGATCGCCGGAAATGAAGTGAAGCTGACACAGACAGAATATAATATTGTAGCGTTGTTATCCGAGCATGCAGGTAAGATGCTGACCTACAGTTTTATCATCAACGAGATCTGGGGATATAATGATTCGGGAAGCCGGAAGAAGCTGCAGGTAAATATGGCGAATATCCGAAAGAAGTTCGGTGCAGTTCCCGGTAAGGAGAATTACATAACGAATGAATTAGGGGTCGGATACCGGATGTGTGATTCATAGAAAAGAATTCTGAAACTCTACAGCATTCGGTCACGGGGATGGCGCTTGTTATAAATAACGTGCTGCGATTTCTGTTCTCTGGACATTGCCCTATTCGTAAATACTCCTGTGCTAACTCGCCTTTGGCTCAGACAAGCACTCGTATTTACTGGCAATGTGCAGTTCACAACGAAATCTCGCAATGTTATTTTATAACAAGCACCATCCCCGTGACCGAGTGCTGTAGAGTTTTTTGTATAATTAGATAATTGACTATAAGAGAAAGATTTTATGTTTTTTAATATAAAATACAGGAAGTGGTGTTGACACATTCTTTTTTTTGAACTAAAATGTAGCGTGCTACACATGAAAAAAGATGTATAGTATGTATAAGATATGCAAGCTATATAACATTAAATGTAAGAGCATTTTCCGGGAATTATACATAGCTGTAAATAAAAGAAAGGAACCGTAATGGAACAGGAAAAGGATATGGATGCAGATCGAAAGCTGCCGTGTGGTCCGGAGAAGGACATCGGTTATTATATTAAGCGGATCAATGATAAGCTGAAGGCCGGATTTGACGCATATTTATGTGACGTGGATCTGACCAGTTCACAGGCAAGAGTGATTGAATATGTGTACTGGAATGGTGGAATGGTGACACAGAAGGAGATCGAGGTATTTCTGGATGTAGCGCATCCGACAGTTGTCGGCATCGTGAACCGTCTGGAAAAGAAAGGTTATCTGAACTGTCATCTGGATGAGAATAACAAACGAAATAAGATGGTATGCAGCACCTGTGAAGCTGAAAAACTGCTCAATAAAATGTATGAAGGCAGGAGAGCTGCGGAACAGAGACTGCTTCATTCTTTTTCAGAGAATGAGGTGGCGCAGGCGAAAAAGCTGCTTGAAAAATTATATGAAAATATCAGATAAAGAAAGAAGGAGGACGTATGATCAGAAAATTATTAAAAAGTTTGCGGGAATATAAGAAGCCGACACTGCTTACGATATTCTGTGCAGTAATTGAAGTAGTATTTGAGATTTTAATTCCACTTTGTATGTCTGATCTGTTGGATTTTGGTATCGAAGGTGGAAAGATGAGTATTGTCGTAAAGGATGGAACATGGCTGATTGTGCTTGCAGCCTTACAGCTTTTAACAGGTGTGCTTGCAGCAGTTCTCGGTGCGAAAGCGTCAGCAGGATTTTCCGCAAATCTGCGACAGGATATCTATGATAATGTCCAGACATTTTCATTTTCTAACATAGATAAGTTTTCCACTTCATCTATCGTAACAAGACTGACCACAGACGTAACGAATATTCAGAACGCATATCAGATGATCATTCGTATTGCAGTCAGAGGACCGATCATGCTGATCTTTTCCGTGATCGTTTCCTTTACGATCAATGCAAAGCTGGCATGGATATTCCTGATCGTTATTCCGTTTATGGGATTCGGTCTGATATTTATAGCAACCAAGGTGCACCCGATCTTCGAACGGGTATTCCACAAATATGACGGTTTAAATAATATCGTTCAGGAAAATGTAAAGGGAATGCGGGTTGTCAAATCCTTTAATTCGCAGGAAGCCGAGATCGGCAAATTCAAACATGCATCAGGTGATATCTATAAGGATTTTGTAAAGGCAGAAAGAATCCTGGCATTTAACTCTCCTTTGATGCAGTTCTTCATGTATGGATGTATGATCGCAATTTCATGGATCGGTGCAAAAGCCATTGTGGCAAGCGGAAATAATGAAGCACTTGGACTTACGACCGGTAAGTTGACTGCACTTATCACATATGCGATGCAGATATTGATGTCACTTATGATGTTATCAATGGTATTTGTCATGATCATGATATCCAGATCTTCAACGGAACGTATCGTTGAGGTGCTTGAGGAGACAACTACGATACAGAATCCGGAGAACCCGGTTCAGACTGTTGCAGATGGTTCGATCGTGTATGATCATGTGGATTTCTCTTACAGCAAACGGGCAGATAAGAAAGTTATTGACGGAGCAGATCTTAAGATCCGATCCGGTGAGACCGTTGGTATTATCGGTGGAACCGGTTCATCGAAGTCTTCCTTTGTCCAGTTGATCCCTCGTCTGTATGATGTGACAGGCGGAACACTTATGGTCGGTGGCGTGGATGTCCGCAAATATGACCTGCAGGTGCTTCGTGATGCAGTTGCAATGGTTCTTCAGAAGAATGAACTGTTTTCAGGGACAATAAAAGAGAACCTCCGCTGGGGAAATGAACAGGCGACGGATGAAGAAGTAAAAGAAGCCTGCCGTCTTGCCTGCGCGGATGAATTCGTTGAGGCGATGCCGGATGGATATGATACCTACATTGAACAGGGTGGAACAAATGTCTCCGGTGGACAGAAGCAGCGTCTTTGTATTGCGCGGGCACTTCTTAAGAAACCGAAGATATTGATCCTCGATGATTCGACCAGTGCGGTTGATACAAAGACCGATGCGATGATCCAGAAAGCATTTGCCGAATACCTGCCGGACACGACCAAGATCATCATTGCGCAGAGAATTTCCTCTGTTCAGCACGCAGATAAGATCGTGGTATTGGATGATGGTAAGATCATGGATGTAGGTACGCATGAAGAATTGATCGTAAAGAGTCCGATCTACAGAGAAGTATATGAATCACAGCAGAAGGGAGGCGGTCAGGATGAGTAAACAGAAGAAACAGATGGACGCACCCGACAGAGAGCAGGGCAGCAGGGTCAATAAAAATACAGCCAAACGGCTGCTGTCCTATATCGGAGCATATAAGAAGACGCTGGTTGTTGTATTTATCTGTATTATCTTAAGTGCACTTGCAAGTGTAGCGTCGGCAATGTTTATCGAGATACTGATCGATGATTATATCACCCCGATCCTTGCAATGGATCATCCGGTCTATACCGGGCTGATCAAGGCACTTTGTATGGTCGGCGTTATTTACCTGATCGGTGTATTTTCTACATGGTTTTATAACTACCTGATGGTAGGGATCGCACAGGGAACTCTGAAAACCATACGAGATGAGATGTTCGAGAAGATGCAGAGCCTGCCAATCCGTTATTTTGATACGCATACACACGGAGATATCATGAGCTGCTATACCAACGATACTGATACGCTCCGCCAGATGATCGCACAGTCCCTTTCACAGATGATCTCATCGATATGTACGGTTGTTGCGGTATTCTGCTGTATGTTATATCAGAGCATTTATCTGACACTGATCGTTGTCGTGATGCTGTTCTTTATCATGAAGCTGGTGAAGGTCATCGGTGGCAAGAGTGGATTTTATTTTATAAAACAGCAGCAGACACTTGGTGCATTAGATGGTTATATCGAGGAAATGGTCAATGGCCAGAAGGTTGTTAAGGTATTCTGCCACGAAGAGAAAGCCAGAGAAGATTTCCAGAAAAAGAATCAGGAATGGCAGCAGGCAGCAGCCAGTGCAAATGGTTATGCAAGCGGAATGATGCCGATGATGAATGCATTTGGTTATGTGCAGTATGTAGTTGTAGCGGTTGTTGGAGCATGGCTTGCGATCTCCGGTGCAACGAATCTGACGCTGGTCGGAACGAATACAGCCACTCTTGGTATGATCGCATCCTTCCTTACGTTGTCGAAGAACTTTACCAATCCGATCTCACAGCTTTCGAATCAGTTTAATGCGATCGTAACGGCACTTGCAGGCGCGGAACGTATCTTTAAGCTGATCGATGAAGAACCGGAAGTGGATAATGGTTATGTAACACTTGCAAATGTCAAAGAGAAAAATGGTGAGCTGGTGGAAGTGAAAGAACGAACCGGAATCTGGGCATGGAAGCATCCACATGAGGATGGCAGTCTTACTTACCAGAGATTAGAGGGCGATATCGTTCTGGATCATGTGGATTTCAGCTACAATCCGGACAAACAGATCCTGCGTGATGTGACGCTCTATGCGAAACCGGGTCAGAAGATCGCATTTGTAGGTGCGACCGGAGCAGGAAAAACGACGATCACCAATCTGATCAATCGTTTCTATGATATAGACGATGGTAAGATCCGGTATGACGGAATCAATATTAATAAGATCCGCAAGAAGGATCTGCGGGCATCTCTCGGTATTGTATTACAGGAGGTCAATCTGTTTACCGGAACGGTTATGGAGAACCTGAAATATGGAAATCCAAATGCCACGGATGAGGAATGTATTGCAGCCGCCAAGCTTGCGAATGCGCATAATTTCATTATGATGCTGCCAAATGGTTATGACACGGTGCTTGCCGGAGATGGAAGCGGATTGTCACAGGGACAGCGGCAGTTGATCTCGATCGCAAGAGCAGCCGTATCCAATCCGCCGGTTATGATATTGGATGAAGCAACCTCCTCGATCGATACAAGAACGGAGGCGATGGTTCAGCAGGGAATGGACCGGCTGATGGAAGGCAGAACCGTATTTGTCATTGCACATCGTTTGTCTACAGTTAAGAATTCGGATGTTATCATGGTACTGGATCATGGCGCAGTCATTGAACGTGGTACACATGAGGATCTGATCGCAAAGAAAGGAACCTATTACCAGCTTTATACCGGAGCATTTGAATTGGAGTGATAAATAGTAAAAACTCTACTGTTACCTGTCTCTGGTGGTTGCTCTTATTATAAAATAACGTGCTGCGATTTCTGTTCACTGCATATGCCTGATTCGTAAATACTCCTGTGCTAACTCGCGTTCGGTTGAGCGGAGCACTTAGTGAAGACGAGCGTTAGCGTAGTTTGAGGTTAGTGTAGCTTACTCTGATCCGGCAACAACGAAATCTCGCAATATTATTTTATAATAAGCATAATACCCAGCCCTAGGAAGCAGTAGAGTTTTTTGCTATTTTTAGGCAGGCGGTAAATGGTGGATAGCGTATTGATTATAGCATGACTAGGTTTGCTATAAGAGAAAGTTATAACGAATTCTAATATTTATGTATTGTATTTTAGTTGGAATTTGTTATATAATTCATACATTCCGAATAGGAATAGTAAGATAATGATGCGCAGAAACAAAAATTGTATTAAGTTTGAACACTTCGGATTACCAAGACAGAGGCATTTGAGTCCGCCGGTCCTTAGGTGGCGCTGTAAGCGGCAGCTTAGTACCGTTGCAGGACGAAACGAGCGGAAGCGTCCTCTGATTGGTAATGCCGAAAGTGTTCAAACATGATGATATTACGTTACGGCATTAGTAAAATATAAGAAGGAGGAAATGCCATGCGACAGGTATTATGCTTTGGTGATTCAAACACATATGGTTATGTGCCGGGAACGGCGGAACGCTATGACTGGGATACCAGATGGACGGGAATCGTAGGAACCGGACTGATGGAAAAGGGATATATTGTACAGGAGGAAGGTCTGTGTGGCAGAACCACAGTATTTGACGATCCGCTTCGTCCGGGCAGACGTGGCAGTGAACTCCTTCCAATCATATTAGAAACCCATAAGCCGGAAGATCTGATCATTTTAATGCTTGGAACAAATGATTGTAAGACATTTTATGGTGCAACGGCAGGCAGTATCGGCTTAGGTATCCGTAAACTTGTGCGACAGATCCGGGATGGTGCGCCATCAGCGAAGATCCTTCTGATGTCACCGATCGCACTGGGCGAGAAGGTCTGGGATGGATTTGATCCGGAATTTGGAAAAAATTCTGTACAAGTGTCCAAAGAGCTGCCGGAGATTTACCGGCAGATCGCAGAAGAAGAGGAACTTTATTATCTGGCGGCTTCTGATTATGCCGTACCATCGGAACGGGATCAGGAGCACATGGATGAAGAAGGACACAAGGCGCTGGCAGAAGCGGTACTGGAAAAGATTTCAGAGATATTGTAATGTGAGTTAGGAGTACAGAGAAAAATTATGATTGGGGAGACTGTAGACAGAAAAGAAGTATTAAAACAGGCATTTGTGAAGGCTCTGCCGATCACAGGAAGTTATCTCTTTGTCAGTATGGCATACGGACTTACGATGCAGGAAGCAGGACTTTCCTGGTTCTGGTCGTTGTTTACCAGCCTGACGGTATATACCGGCGCATTTCAGTTTGTGCTGGTAACATTCTTAAGTAGCGGTGCATCGATCCTCACGATCGCACTGACTGCATTGTTCATGAACAGCAGACAGTTCTTTTACGGACTGACATTTGTTGAAGATTTCAAGAAAATGGGTAAGCGTTATCCATATATGGTTCACACAATGACGGATGAGACATATGCCGTCAATTGTTCCATGCTGTCTTCTGAGGTGATAAGAGATCGTAACGCAGAGAAGGAAAATGACCGGAAGCGCAGATTTGATATTATGTTTTATGTGGCATTATTCAGTCGTATATCCTGGATGGTGGGCGCTGTGCTTGGCGGCATACTCGGTCAGATCCTTCCGGTGAAATTAGAGGGGATCGATTTTTGTATGACAGCGTTATTTATTACGATCGCGATCGATCAATGGAGAAGTGTGAAAGTGCATTTGCCGGCACTTGCCGGGTTTATCGGAGGTGTGCTGTTGCTTCTGTTAATAGGAAAAGATTATTTCCTTCTTCCAACTTTGATTCTGGTATCAGGTCTGTTGCTGATCTGTGAAAGAAAGGTGGAAGCCCATGAATGATCGATATGTATTGATCTGTATCCTTGTGTCTGCAGCGGCGACTTTGTTTATGCGGGCGCTCCCATTTACCATTCTTGGAAAGAGAAAACAAATCCCCGAAAAAATCCGGTATCTCGGACGAATCCTTCCGGCAGCCATCATGGCTGTGCTGATCGTATACTGCCTGAAGGAAGTACCGACCGAATTCTTAAGCGGTGGCTATAAGAAGTTGATCGCAGCCGCAGTTTGTGTCGCCCTTCATGTGTGGAAAAAGAATACATTTGTCAGCATCATAGGCAGTACGATTGTGTATATGTTATTATGAGCAATGACACCGAAAAAAAGGGCTGTCGCACCAATCACTTAGTGCGGCAGCCCTTTTTTGTAGTATCCGTTGTAACGAAATTACTTTGTTTTATTTGATCATATTGTTGACAGCCCCTCTATTTTGTGATGAGGCTATCTATTCTAAGAATATGTCAATGAATAAGCATTATAGCCGGGGGATTATTATGTAAAAATAATTATGTTAATGAACTGCGCATTAGTGTTCTAACGCAGCAAGTTTTGCCTGTAATGCAGCAATTTCGGCATCTTTTTCGGACAAAGCAGCGTCCTTTTCGGACAAAGCAGCGTCCTTTTCAGACAAAGCAGCGTCCTTTTCAGACAAAGCAACATCTTTTTCTTCCAACGCTTTCTTCATCTGTTCGATCATAAAATTAACAGTATTTTCATCCATCTTTTTTAATGCTTTTGAAAACATACTAATAACCTCCTCAGGGCGATACAGATATTCAGATATATCCTGGCATATAGATTCCATCCATGGATAGTTGGATATCAGTGTGGCAAGGTTGTCTGTAGAGTCAGCGGTTAGCAGAGACAACCATGCATTTAGATCGTTGATATCTTTAGCATACTTGCTATTTTTAAATACGTCAAGGTTAACGACATAGTATTCCTGTAAAAGACTCAGATTTACACCAGTATTAAAAATGGTTCTTCCATGATGCAGATAGATATTTGCAAAACGGTCTTTCAGACATTCGTTTGGACTCTTTTCATACATAACAATTGTATAAACAGTTCTCATATCCTTATATGTGAAATCTTTCCCAAGGTTGCTTTTTACGCGTGTATATTGGCGAAGTAGTAGATCTGCGGAATAGCATGACATTCGCTCACCGGGAAATGTGTATGGATTTTTTTGTATTTCTACATTTGCGATAGAACCGTCTTCTAACTGGACGATAATATCCAGAAGTAGGAGAGATGTTGATGGAAGCATGCTGTCTTCATTTGACATAATATATTTAACAGTTACACTTGTGCCGATAATACTGCTGATCAGTCGTGATAATCGTTCCGGGTATATATCTGGGTTGAAGATTTTTTTGAAAAATGGATCATAGGTTAGTGGCAGACTTTTTTTGCCTTCCATAAATTCCATAAAACGTTTTTTCCAGTCATCAGGCCAGTTCTTATATGTCCAATAAAGTTTTGGGTATTGCTTTAATTCTGCAAGGCATTCATTTTCCGTTCGTCGTGGAAAAAGCTGACAAATATTGAATGCGGAATGTTTGGTGCTTGAGTTTTGTGAAATGGTAGTTTTGTCCTTGTTATACATAAAAATTCCTCTCAATTTCCGGTACCTGATTTGTCGACAAAACCACCATACCAGAAATAATGGTATAAAAACCGTTGATGTAATAACTTGTATGGTTTGATGTAACTTTTGGTAAGTGGATGCTTATAAAGACAATCTGTAAATATTTTTCCGGTAAATATTTTTGAAAAAATCTCAAAATTTTACTTATGGTTTTCGGTAAAGTGCCAGTAGAATATATATTCTAAAATTAATATAAAAGAGAAAACAGATCTATGAGAAGATCCGGTATCTCGGACGGATCCTCCCGGCAGCCATCATGGCAGTGCTGACCGTATACTGCCTGAAGGAAGTGCCAACCGAATTTTTAAGCGGCGGCTATAAGAGGCTGATCGCAGCCGTAGCCCGCGTCGTTAATAAAATAACAACACCCCGGTCGCGAGGGATGCGTACCAGGGTGGTATTCAAAGGACATACTTTATTATAAACATTTGTATTTTGGACTGTCAATTCGTTGCTGGTTAAGAAATATATAAATTTATGTGCCTATGCGTTGGTTTGTAAGGTGAGTATACTTATACTTGACACAATGCATTGTTATTAATCATTTAATATTATAAATAATGATTTTTACTCCAATTTTCTCCCTATCTCACTTTTCACCTTTACGGGATATTGAAAACCAAAAGATTACGGTATTTGATTCGGGCTTTAACTTTGGTAAAAAAAAGGCGGAAAGATATACTCTCCGCCCATCCTATAATAGGATCAAATGAATTTATTAACATATTTATTATAAAATATCCAGATAGTAATGTCAATGAACCTAATTTTCTGATCCATATTTCTTTACCATATCTTATCTAGTAACTCATTGAATATTATGGTCTTTGAGTAACTGCAAGTAAGTATCTGGGAGAAGGATATTATACGATTTTCTTTCTTCTCCCAAATAACAAAAAACATATTTTGATAACGATTGTTCGCTCGTTATCTGTTTCCCATTATATATACTATCAGGGAAAGCCATACATGCAGAAACGGTTATTTTCTTTTCTCCATACGCATTAAGTATACGTCCTTTTTTACTTGGTATCATCAATTCGTCATAATCTCCCTTTGTTGGCTTACCATCTATAACTCTTACTCTCATCTTCTCTCCACAATCCCTACAGGTATAAATTTGATACCATTCAGACCAGGCTTTCTCCGTTATAACAGTCGTATTTTCATACTTTGGTTCATCTGCGGTTGGATGATGGATGGTATAAAGGAGGACCTTGGCAGGTTCATAATTTCCATGATTGGTATTTCCGGAGTGTTCATCCCATTCATCTAATGTATCGTAATACTTCCCACACTTTTTGCAAATATATTTTATATCCTTTGACCACACTTCTTCGTCCCACTCTTTGACCGGGATCAGAACCTCCTTTGTCTTGGCTTTATGATCAATCTGTTCTGTTACAGAACCCGCCTTCCATAAATGAACATGATTTGCCGGCTGCTTGGATAAAGATCCGTCACTCACAGTTTCATAAGCCTTATTATTAATAAACACAGTGCTGTTTTTCTGGATCTTCCCCTTGTTATCAACCGGATATTTTTTTCCGGCTGCAGCATAGATCCCGGATGAAACCGCCATACTATTATCCGGTCTTACAATTTGATTATTCTTCACTTTAAAATCCTGTCTGCTACCATTTTTATCTACAAAATAATTGCAGCCACTTGATTTAACGATTGTTGACCGCTGTATCTTTCCATTTTTTACATAAACATCATCGTTCCGGCCATCTTTCAACGCCTTGATGTCACCATTTTTTGTGATCTGGTAAGAAGTGCTTCCGTCATCATAATACTTTACACATCCATCATTGTCGATGAAATAAGATCCCTGCCAACCCATTGCTCTTGAAATGTTTCCGTTCGTATTCACGAAAAAAGATTTTTCATTATAGGTATAAATTTTTCCCTTATAATTCTTTAAATCCTTCTTATCCAATCTGGTGTCATTTCCGTTCCAGGCTCTAAATTTACCATTTGATATTTTTACAGAAATAGTACCGTTTTTTTCAACATAGTAAGTATATAATCCGTTATTATTTAATTTCCAGCCTTTGTTTAGGTTAATAAGACCGTTAGCCCCTACATAGAAATTTTTCTTATGTAGCCGAATGATGGTATTTTTCTTGTTTTTGAATACTTTTGAAGATGGTTTTTTATTGTTAGCAGTATATGTGTAGTATTTGCCGTCTTTGATTTTGGCATACAAATAACCATTTTTCCTGGTGCAATACGCACCGCGAATAACAAAAAGGCGGCAAGGAAGAAGCATTGGCAAATGTACTGGCACATGCAAATTATTATGGCAGACGAGGAATCCTTGTTGTAAAAAAGGGAAAGAAACCGGAATTTGATTTCTCAGAGCGCAATGACAGGGTAACATTAAAGCTCGAAGTTGGACAAGTGGTATATATTCCTGAGGCTGTGGACCTGCAGACAAACAGACAATCAGATTCAACAGAAGCAGATGAAATACGCAATATGAATAAAGGGCAACGAGTAATGCATTATCTTAAAAACCATGATAGTATTTCAACACAACAGGCAATGGAACCGGCAGATGATTATATGACCGCAGATCAGGTTCGTATGATCGTAGAAAATGCAAAACAGGAAATTAAATATATAAACGATATTTCATTGGATGGTGGCTGTGATAACCTTGAATTTAACCGGTCAGATGCCACTAAAGCAGCAGGACTTCAGACACTTGCGGTGATGCTTGGTATTCCCATGAATGAGACTCTGTCAAATAATGAAGACGGCGTTGCTGTTGTATTAGAACGCATCGCTTCGCTCATTTGACAGACCTCCCATTTGTTTGCGGTAGGCATTCGGTGTCAGACCGTATTCTTTTTTAAAACAATTTACAAAATGACTGCAGGACGCAAAATACAGAAATGAACTGATTTCTGTACAGCTCACCTGGCTGTTTAACAGCATGTAGCGAGCCATCCTGCATTTTTCTTTTATGATATATTGTGAGAGACTGCAGTTCATATCTTTTTTGAACAGACGGGTCATATAGTCCGGGTGGAGCTTCACTGCATCGGCGACATCCGATACCCGGATCGGTTCTGTGATATGGTTGTTGATGTAGGAGACGGCCTGCATGACATGATAAGACAGTCCGGGACTGTTATGAAGCTCGTGCATGGCAAGTACAAAATCCTTCACAACAGCTCCTTTTCGCGGATTCAGTTGTTCCGGTGTCAGACATGCGTCAATTTTTCGGATATGCATATCACTTAAAGTATAGGCCTGTTCCGGATCCAACCCGGCTTCGATACAGAAACGTGTGATCATGGCAGTCAGAATGACCAGATGGTATTTTTTGTTCTGCAGTGGGGATGAAGACAGCTTTCCCATGCCTTCCATGGTATCTGCATTCATATTTAGCTTCAGTAGCTCCATATCCCCATTTGCGATCCGCCGGTAAAATGAATACTCTGCCTCCATCGGCAGGTGATAAGACTGTTCCTCCTGCTGCGCTAATAACAGTTTCTGTAATTCTTTATTCATGGAAATACTCCTTTCATATAATATACAGCTATAAAAATATTTGCATATAGGCATTATTTTATCAAATGAACGGATTGCCCATCTCTAAAAAAACAATCAGAACAATGAAGGTCAGCTATGCGATATAAAAATCGGATATATTATATTCCCTACATATGCATTTATAGTATCATAAATTCAGAAAATAACAATTACAAATTTATTATTTGCTAAATGAAAAGGAGATCATGCATATGAAGACATGGAAAGGGTATCAGAAGGGTGTTAATCTGGGAGGCTGGTTTTCCCAGTGTGATTATTCCGAGGACAGATTCAATAATTTTATTACGGAAGATGATTTTAAAGAGCTTACAAGCTGGGGACTGGATCATCTCAGACTGCCGGTGGATTATAATCTGGTAGAGACAGAAGACGGACAGTATAAGGAAGAAGGTTTTGCACGGATCAAACGCGCGCTGGAACTCGGACATAAATATGGTTTCAATATGATCCTTGATCTGCATAAGACCGCCGGTTATTCCTTTGATCCGGGAGAAAAACAGAGTGGATTTTTTGGAAACGAAGCTCTTCAGGAACGCTTCTACAGATTATGGGAAGAATTTGCAAAACGCTTTGGCGGATATGGAGATAAAGTTGCATTTGAATTATTAAATGAGGTAGTAGATAAAGAAGATGGTGCCATATGGGCAGAGATCGCACCAAAGTGTGTCGAACGTATCCGTGCATATGCACCGACAACTGATATTCTGATCGGTGGTTACTGGCATAACAGCGTGCAGGCAGTCAGAGATATTCCGATGCCGATGGATGAACATATCATATATAATTTCCACAGCTATGACCCTCTTCTTTTTACACATCAGGGCGCACAGTGGGTAGATGATATGCCGGCGGATTATCATATGGAATTCAAAGGCAGCATGGAAGATTTTTGTGCATATGCAAAAGCACACCTGCCTGCAAAACTTGCGGGAACGCTGTCAATCCTTGATTATAAGGGCAATCTTGATTCAGCATATTTTGAAGATCTGTTTGCCGATGCGATCGCTGTTGCAAAGGAGCGAAACGTAGCACTTTATTGCGGAGAATATGGCGTGATCGAAAACGCAGACCCGGCAAACACTGTATTATGGTATAAAGCCATCCATGAAGTATTTGCAAAATATGGTATCGGCCGTGCGGCATGGTCATACAAGGAGATGGACTTCGACCTTCGCGCTGATCGCCTGAAACCGGTATTTGCTGAACTCAAGAAATATTTTTAAGGCTGTTTATCCATATACCCGGGTAAGGCGTTAATTCTATTTAAGAAACTTTTTCCGGCGCATGCTTGCTTATTCTTTTCGTATGGATTATAATAACAAAAGCTGATTTTTGTAGAAAGAAAAGAAGTAGGAGAAAACAAGATGGTAAACGAAGAAAAGGTCAGATTGATGACCAGACTTGCCATGTACGAACAATCTACAGGAAAAGAAGATCTGGAAAAAGGCAGATATTTCAAATCAGACTATGTAAAATACAATTGTCTGAAGACTCTGGTGTCGACAACGATATTATTTGTGATCGTGGTAGCGGCCTATATTTATTACAATATGGGTAAACTGATCACGGAGCTTGTAGATATGGATCTGTTCGGTCTGGCATATAAACTTCTTATAGTATATGCGGTTGTTTGCGTAGTATTTATGGTTCTTGCATGGTTTCTATACTCCTATAGATACACCAAGGCAAAGCCTCATATCATAAAGTACAATCAGGATCTGAAGAAGCTGATTGCTTTCTATGAGAAAGAGGACAAAACCAAAGGGAAGAAGAGGAGGAAGTAAACATGGCATCACTTTTGACATTCAGAGATGGAATTAAGAATTTTTGCAGTAAATACGATAGGATCGTAGCACCGGCTATCCGGTTCATTCTCGCATTGCTGATGTTCTGGTCCATTGTACATATTACAGGTGGACATAATGAAACGATATCCAGCGGACTGGTTATTTTTCTTCTTGCTGTTGTATGTGCATTTATTCCGGAAAGTCTTACTTATGCAATTGGTGGAGTTGTTGCATTTATGAATTATTTTTCGGGCAATAAAGAAACAGGCATATCATTTATTGTTTTATTTATTATCATGTATTGCCTGTATATCCGGTTTTTCCCGAAAGCAACATGGGTGGTCATGTATGCCCCATTATTTTTCATTATTAAAATGCAGTATGCGCTTCCGATTCTTGCAGGTATGTTTGTAGGACCGATTGCGATCGTTCCGTTAGCTTTTGGTGCTGTCTTCTATTATTTTTCATTAGATGCATCCAATTATCTTGCAGAACTGAGTAAGACAACAGATACAGAAAATATGCTTGAAAGTTATAAATATATATTCCAGCATTTGATTGATAATAAAGATCTTCTGCTTACGATCGTTGTATTTGCAGTTGTTCTCATTATTACGCATGTGATATACAGATTATCGGTTGAATATTCATGGTATGCGGCAATTATTGTTGGTGGTCTGTTTGAGATCATCTTATTCCTGATTGGAAATGTTGTACTCAATGCAAGCATCTCGATTGGAGAGATCCTGCTGGGTTCGATCTGTGCAGTGATCATTGCGGTTGTAGCGCAGTTTTTCAAAACAGTTGTGGATTATTCAAGAGTGGAGAATACACAGTTTGAAGATGAGGAATATTATTATTATGTGAAAGCTGTTCCGAAGATTGTTATGACGAAACAGCAGAAGAACGTAAAAAAGATCAATACAGTATCACAGAATACTGCTGATGAAGATTCAGTAAGTGGTGTTACGAGGTAAATGAATTCTTGCATATGACCTGACGTTTTTGTCAGGTCATATCTTTATCCCACCATATAGGAAGGCTGATACAGCCTTTGTATATCCGGAATATTTAGAAAGGAGAGATACCGAATGGATAAGATCCTGGCATTTATGAGAACATATTTTGACTGGTTTTACATTACCACACCGGATATCAGTGACATTATTGAGATCCTGATCCTTTCATATGTGATCTATAAGATACTGATGTGGTTTAAGAGCAATCGTGCATGGACACTGTTAAAGGGTATTGTTCTGATCCTGTTATTTACGATTCTGGCATCCCTGTTCCAGTTTAATACGATTCTGTATATATTGAAAAATGTATTCAGCATAGGTATTCTGGCAGTTATCATTTTATTTCAGCCGGAGTTCCGGAGGGGACTGGAAACACTTGGACGAAAGAAATTTTTTGATTATATCATGCATGAAGATGCAGATGAAAGAAAGCTGAGTGACAAAACGATTTATGAGCTGATCAAGACAGTAACTGTTTTATCAGCGAACCGGACAGGTGCATTGATCGTTATTGAAGACAAGGTCGCACTGGGTGAATATATTGATACAGGAATTCCTGTTGATGCGGTTGTAACGAACCAGCTTCTGCTTAATATATTTGAGCATAATACACCGCTTCATGATGGTGCGGTCATTCTCAGAAATAACAGAGTGGTTGCAGCAACCTGTTATCTTCCATTGTCAGCGAATCTCTCTATCAACAAGGAGCTTGGAACCAGACATCGTGCAGGTGTAGGTATCAGTGAGGTGTCCGATAGTGTAACACTGATTGTATCAGAGGAGACCGGTTCGATCTCGATCGCAAAGGGCGGCGAGCTGTATCGGAATCTGGATACAGAAAGTGTCCGGAACCATCTGGAACTGTTAAATCAGGAGGATGGAAAGAAAAAGGATGAACGCCGGCAGAAGGATGGCAAACGCAAAAAGAAGAATACTGAGAAAAAGACCAGTTCAGGTAATGTAAAAAGTGGAAAGTCTTCTGATAACAGAAAGGAGGCTGACAGCAATGAAAGATAAATTATTCAGTAACTGGGGCTGGAAACTCTTATCATTGATCCTTGGATTTGCTGTCTGGGTCACAGTTTTAAATGTGGATGATTATTCAACCACACGGCAGATTAGAGATATACCGGTTACCCTGATCAATACAGATGCGATCACGGATAAGAATCAGTTGTATGATATTGTGTCCGGTGAAACGGTGGACATTATTGTAAAGGGCAGACGTTCAGTTGTAAATGCACTTGGAGCTTCTGATTTTACAGCGATTGCGGATATGTCAAAATTGTCAATTACAAATGCTGTAAATATTACGGTGACAGCGAATTCATCGTCTGTAAATAACAATATCAGCATTACGATCGTAGATAATGTACTCCAGGTAGAACTGGAGGAGGAACAGACGGCATCCCTGCCGGTAACGGTTACAACAAAGGGTGAAACGGCAGAAGGATATACGACCGGTATTCCGGTATCTACGCCGAATCTGATAACGGTAAAGGGAGTAGCGAGCGTGATTGAACGGATCGAAAAGGCAGAGGTACAGGTGGATGTATCCGGACGGACTTCAGATGTAACAGCAACCTGCACACCAATCTTCTATGATGCAAATGGTGACGAGATATCCGGTAAGAAGCTGGAAAGCAAGGTGACCGGAGTGTCTGTAACTATACCGGTTTATAAGACGAAAACGGTAGCAGTAAAGCTGGACACAACCGGTGTTCCAGCAGATAATTATAAAGTAGTGAACGCAGAATATGTGCCGAATGAGATAACAGTTGGAGGACCGGCAGATGTGTTGCAGAATCTCACGGAGATAACAGTAGATGATATCGATGTATCCGGATGCAGTGAAGATTTGGAAAGTACGATCGAGATATCCAAGTATTTGCCTGATGGAGTTGTTCTGGCAGATGAGAATACAAGCATCAGCGTCCATGTAGCGATTGAACGGAATATCAGCAGAACAATGACGATATCAGCCAATGATATTACGATTGAGAATAAACTGACGGACTATGATTATGCTGTTCAGTTTCCGGAGGGAAATACAGTTGTGATATCAGGGCTTTCTGATGAGGTTGCCAAGCTCACAGCGAAGGATCTGAAGATAACGATTGACGCGGAAACATTATCCATTGGTGCAAATACGGTTGAGCTGTCGATAAAAGACAGCGATACATACACAGTGGACAGTACCTGTAAAGTGGATATAGAAGTTACGGCAATGCCGTGACACAGCAAGGGCAGGCAATAGTAGAACTACAATAGGAAGGTTTCGCTATTGCCTGATCCTGTATTATGCAGAAGGGAGACTGATATATGGAACAAATGAATGAGAAAATTGCAAAGTTAAAAGAAATTGTTGCAGGTTCGGAACGTATGGTTTTCTTTGGTGGAGCGGGTGTTTCTACAGAGAGCGGGATTCCGGATTTCCGCAGTGTGGATGGATTGTATAATCAGAAATACAAATATCCACCTGAAACGATCATCAGCCACAGCTTCTATATGCGTGACCCGGAAGAGTTTTACCGTTTCTATAAGGATAAGATGATCTATCAGGATGCAAAGCCGAATATGGCACATAAAAAACTTGCAGAACTGGAAGCACAGGGGAAACTTGCAGCGATCGTAACACAGAATATTGATGGCCTGCATCAGATGGCAGGAAGTAAGAATGTGATTGAGCTGCACGGTTCGATCCATAGAAATTATTGCACAAAATGTCACAAATTTTATGATCTGGATTATATTATTCAATCAGATGGTGTACCAAAATGCAGTTGTGGTGGAATAATTAAGCCGGATGTAGTATTATATGAAGAGGGTCTGAACAATGACGACATTGAGAATGCGATCCGGTATATTTCGGAGGCAGATACATTGATCATTGGCGGAACCTCGTTGGTTGTTTATCCTGCCGCCGGACTGATCCGGTATTTCAGAGGAAAACACCTGGTAGTTATTAATATGTCGCCGACACAGACGGACAGTCAGGCAGATCTTCTGATCGCTGACAAGATCGGAAAAGTGCTGGGACAATTATAAAAATGAAAATAAAACGAAATGGAGAAAGACATGAACAAACTAGACCTTCAAAAAAAGGCTGTTGACATCCGTAAGGGAATTGTTTCCTCCGTACATTCTGCAAAAGCAGGACATCCGGGCGGATCACTTTCAGCAGCAGACATTTTTACTTATCTTTATTTTGAGGAATTACATGTAGATCCGAAGAATCCAAAGGATGAGAACAGAGACCGTTTTGTATTATCCAAAGGACATACAGCACCGGGTTACTATTCAGCCCTTGCTGAGAGAGGATTTTTTCCGGTAGAAGATCTTCTGACCCTGCGTCATATCGGTTCTTATTTACAGGGACACCCGGATATGAAGCACATTCCTGGTGTGGACATGTCATCCGGTTCTCTTGGACAGGGACTTTCCGCAGCAGTCGGTATGGCACTTGCAGCGAAGATGTCCGGTAAGGAATACAGAACCTACTGTCTGTGTGGAGACGGAGAGATCCAGGAGGGACAGATCTGGGAGGCTGCCATGTTTGCAGGTCACAGAAAGCTGGATAACCTGTTAGTAATCGTAGATAATAATAACCTTCAGATCGACGGAACCGTTGAGGATGTATGTTCCCCATATCCGATTGACAAGAAGTTTGAAGCATTTAATTTCCATGTAATTAATATCGACGGAAATGATTTTGATCAGATCGATGCAGCATTCAAGGAAGCAAAGGCAACCAAGGGAATGCCGACAGCGATCATCGCCCATACCGTAAAGGGTAAGGGAGTGTCCTTCATGGAGAACAATGTGGGATGGCATGGCAAAGCTCCGAATGATGAGGAGTATGCGATTGCAATGGAAGAACTGGAAAAGGCAGGTGACGTGTTATGTCAGAAGTAAAGAAGATCGCAACAAGAGACAGCTATGGTAATGCATTGGTTGAGCTTGGAAAAGAACATGAGAACCTGATTGTACTGGATGCAGACCTTGCAGCAGCAACAAAGACCGGAATCTTCAAGAAGGCATTTCCGGAACGTCATGTAGACTGTGGAATCGCAGAATGTAACATGGCAGGCATTGCAGCCGGAATGTCAACCTGTGGTTATGTGCCGTTTATGAGCTCCTTTGCAATGTTTGCGGCAGGCAGAGCCTTTGAGCAGGTAAGAAACAGTATCGGATACCCACATCTGAATGTAAAAATCGGAGCAACCCACGCAGGTATTTCTGTAGGAGAAGACGGAGCAACTCACCAGTGTAATGAAGATCTTGCCCTGATGAGAGAGATCCCTGGCATGGTGGTTATCAATCCATGTGATGATGTAGAAGCAAGAGCAGCCGTAAAGGCAGCATATGAATATGTAGGACCTGTCTATATGAGATTTGGAAGACTGGCAGTACCGGTCATCAATGATGAGACAACCTACAAGTTTGAGATCGGCAAGGGCGTAGAATTACGGCCTGGAAAGGATATTACGATTATAGCAACCGGCCTTCCGGTATCTGAGAGCTTAGAAGCTGCGAAGCTGCTGGCAGAGGACGGGATCGATGCACAGGTGATCAATATCCACACGATCAAACCGCTTGATGAGGAGCTTGTCGTAAAGGCAGCACAGGCAACCGGCAGAGTGTTCACGGTAGAAGAGCATTCGATCATCGGTGGACTTGGCTCAGCGGTTATGGAATGTTTGGCAGAGAAGAATCCGGTTAAGGTAACAAGGATCGGTGTTCGCGATACCTTCGGTGAGTCCGGCCCGGCAAAAGACCTGCTTCATAAGTATGAACTCGACGCAGAGGGCATCTATAAGCAGATCAAAGCAGCATTATAAAATTTCATAAGATTCTTCCGGGAGTCTTTGAAACAAAATAAAAGACAGTATTATATATTATTCCGCAAGACACTTTCGTTCTATCCTCATGTAACGGTACTAAGCTCCCGCCTGTCAGCGGATCGCTAAGGACCGACATTCGGACAGGCTTGCTTCATAATATTAATACTGTCTTTCATTTTGCTTAAAGTACCGATGGCAGATTTAACTTGTAAAATTTTTATAACGCTGCTTTTTCTATTGTGAAACAACCTGTTTAGAAGTTGCTGACTATGACATAAAAATGCACGGTACATTATCGTTATGGAGCAAGAACTTTCGAGCATCAATGTCTAGGGCAAAAAATGGGAAATAGCATTACTATTATGCAGCAAGCCTGTTCCAACGCCGGTCCTTAGTGAGTCGCCATAGGCGAGGAACTTAGTACCGTTGCGTTGGAATAGAGTGCAAACGACTTGCGTAATAATATGTGATGTATTTCCCATTTTGTTTCAAAGACATACGAACGTGTCTTGCTCCATAAGGATAATGTTCCTCTATCATAATTCTAAAATTTTCGGCGCAGTTCTTAAATAAGGATAAAGTCGGTTGACAGAAGCCGGAAGTTTCATTTATCATATCAAGTAGAGTATATCTAAATCTATTATTTCAATAAAATCTTTTCATTCATTGTTCCGTTCATGTTTGGAACAGATACGAAAAATCTATAAAAAGATCAAGAAATAAAACTACATAGGGACAGAGAATTGACAGATCAAAGGGACACTTATACTTGTTGTTGTGTACAATCCAGTGAAATAATATACGTTGGGCGATAACAGGGGCTTTTATATGTGTACCGGAAAGGGAGGTTGTTTATGCAGGAACAGAAAGTCGAACAGGAAATTGATATTACGAAATTATCGAATGAATTTACCTACAGAAAATACATGATGAGCAGGGACTCCGTACGGCATTTATTTTCTAAATTAAGTGTTGCAGAATATGTTGCGCTGCAAAGTATAGAGGCGATCAGCGGAGATTCCGCTATTTATGGAGGAAAGGCATATCTGACCGATTTGTCGGTGCGTATGCAGATGAGTATCCGTAAGACATCAAAGGCAGTCCGGGATCTCAGAGATCGCGGCTATGTCAAATGGTCACATGATGGAAATGGTACGGACGGCACTTATGTAACGATCACGGATGCCGGTGCGAAACAGCTTCATGCTCAGGAAACGATCATTAAGGACTTTTACGGAAATGTAATTAACAAATTCGGCAAAGAGAATATGATCAATCTGTTGATCCTGATGAAGGAGCTGGATACGGTCATGGAGAGTGAGATTGAAGAAATGCAGGTGGTGAAGAACGATGATGAGTCTGATGAAAATGAATGAGTATGTGGCAACACAGGAAAAGATATGCGAGAAAAATGATTATATCGCACCAAGATTATATGATGAATATGGGGTAAACCGCGGACTTCGCGATGACCGCGGAGTTGGTGTATTGACTGGTCTGACGAACATTTCAAAGATTGTATCCTCTAAGGTGCAGGATGGCAAGAAAGTACCTTGTGATGGAGAACTCTGGTACAGGGGTTATCGGGTGGAGAATCTGATCGGAAGTCTGGGAGAAGATGAACTGGGATTTGAAAAGGTGGCATATCTCCTGTTGATGGGTGAGCTGCCAAATGCAGAAGAACAGCATGAATTTGAAAGGATCATCGGTGGGCTTCGTACACTGCCATCGAATTTTACAAGAGATGTTATCATGAAGGCACCGACAGAGGATATCATGAATTCCATGACACGTAGTATCCTGACACTTGCATCCTATGATAAGAATGCAAAGGATACCGGTGTGAATAATTCTCTGCGTCAGTGTATCCAGCTGATCAGTGAATTTCCGATGCTAGCTGTATATGGATATAATGCATATAATCATTATGTAAAGAATGACAGTATGTTCATCCATCGTCCGGCAAAGAATCTGTCAACGGCTGAGAATATTCTCATGCTGCTTCGTCCGGATAAGAAATATTCCAAGGTAGAGGCAAAGGTACTTGATACGGCACTGATCCTTCATATGGAGCATGGTGGTGGTAATAATTCAACCTTTACAACAAGAGTTGTTACGTCCTCCGGTTCTGACACCTATTCTACGATGGCGGCTGCTATGTCATCCTTAAAGGGACCAAAGCATGGTGGTGCCAATATCAAGGTTATGGAAATGATGGATAATATTCGCGGACATATAAAAGACTATGAAGATAAAGATGAGATAGAAGCATATTTAAGCAAGATCCTGAACAAGGAAGCATTTGACAATAAGGGACTGATCTATGGTATGGGACATGCCGTATATTCCCTGTCAGATCCGAGAGAGCGGGTGTTCAAGGATTATGTCGTTAAGCTGGCTCATGAAAAGGGCAGGGAAAAAGATCTCAGGTTGTATGAGAACATAGAGGAGCTTGCCCCGGAGCTGATCGCAAAGCAGCGCAAGATCTTCAAGGGTGTAAGTCCAAATGTGGATTTCTACAGCGGATTTGTATATGACATGCTGGGAATCCCGATGGAGCTTTATACAGCGATGTTTGCAGTTGCACGTATCGTTGGATGGAGCGCACACAGGATCGAGGAGCTGATCACGAATAACCGGATCATGCGTCCGGCATATATGAGTATCATGGAGAAAAATCCCCAGATATAAACAATAGCCAAAAACCAAGCATAGTTTATAACATGAAAACAGACAGTTTATAAGGACCCATTGAGGTTCTTATAAACTGTCTGTTTTTATGTATGGATCGTTGTATCAGTTATAAAATAAATCAGATAATACAGAAGGAAATATACAGAAGGAGATATACAGAAGGAATCTGCGTAAACATACATTTTACATAAATAGAAATGCAACAGATCACATATACTTAGAAAGAAATGTAAAATTTTCAGATGATTTTCAGAGGGACCGAAAGTGCCGGAAATAGGGGGAATCATTTGGAGGATGCTGGTAATACATCGAAAATGAATGATTTTACTACAATTTTACAAAAAATTTTCAAGTGATTGATAGCAGCAAAAAACGGGATGGTGTAAATTGAAAAACAGTGAAGCAGAAGAGAGATAGATGACGTATGAAAGTAACATTTGAAGATGTAAAAAAGAACAAAGCGGTTCAGACATATATAAGGATGGCAGACGAATCCTTACATGCAATGGGATATACAGAGCATGGATTTGCACATGTGGAACGTGTAGCAGAGACAGCAAGGGAGATACTGCTGACACTTGGCTATTCCGAGCGCGAAGCGGAGCTTGCGAGTATTGCAGGGTATCTGCATGATATCGGAAATGTTGTGAACCGGGAAGGACATGCGCAGTCGGGTGCGGTCATGGCGTTTCGGATATTGGACGATATGGGTGCAGATCCGGAGGATACAGCGACGATCATAACAGCAATAGGCAATCACGATGAGTCGGCGGCATTTCCGGTAAATCCGATCGCAGCAGCATTGCTGATCGCGGATAAAAGTGATGTGAGAAATTCAAGAGTCAGAAATACGGATATTTCATCCTTTGATATTCATGACAGAGTGAACTATGCCGTAAAAGAAAACAAACTGAAGATTACCAAGGATTCACATATTGAGCTGAAATTAAAGATCGATAAATCTATGTGTGCCGTTATGGATTATTTTGAGATCTTTTTACAACGTATGATCCTGTGTAGGAAATCAGCCGAGGTGCTTGGGCTGGAATTCTGGCTTATGATCAATAAACAACGGGTAATCTGACAGGGGGTGTATGGCGATTCAAAGAATATTTCATTACATAAAAGAGAAAATAACAGGAGCGATAAAAAGAATGAATAACGAAGAAAAGGATCTGAAAAATGTAGAAGTGGCAAATGAAACAGAAAAAAATACTCGATTTGGAAGAAATAATAAACAGAAAGCAGAGGGAGAGAAAACACAGGAAGAAAAAACGGTAAAAAAGGTGAATCATATCGGATTGTATGAAAATCGTGAATTATCATGGCTGAAATTCAATGAACGTGTGCTGGAAGAAGCCGAGGACACCAGTGTTCCATTGTGCGAGCGGATGACATTTTTGTCTATCTTTCAGAGCAATCTGGATGAATTCTTTATGGTGCGTGTCGGTTCGTTGGAGGATCAGAAGCTGTTAAGCCAGAAACTCCGGGAGAACAAGACAAATATGACAGCGGGAGAGCAGATCGAGGCAATCTTAAAACGAGTTGCGGAACTAAACGAAAGAAAGGATGCCATCTATGCTTCCATTATGAAGGAGGTTGGTGAGAAGGGCGTTCATCTGACGGATTTTAAAGCACTTGCAAAATCAGAGAGCAAATATCTGGAAGAATATTTCATGAAAGAGATCGTACCGTTGTTATCGGTTATGATCGTTGGAAGAAAGCAGCCATTTCCGTTTTTGAAGGGACAGGAGATTTACGCGCTTGCTGTTCTTGGCACAAGAAATGGTAAGAAAAAAATCGGGATTATTCCATGCAGCAGTTCTGTATTCCCAAGGCTGATCCGGATTCCGACAAAGGATGATACCTATATGCTGGTCGAGGAACTGATCCTGCATTTCTTGCCAAAGGTGTATAAGGGCTATAAGGTTCTGGAAAAATCTGTGATCCGCGTAACGAGAAATGCGGATATTGATTTTAATGCCGTCTATGATGAAGATCTTGATTACAGAGATAAGATGGCACAGATCGTAAAGCTCAGAAAGAAGCTTGCACCGGTACGGCTGGAATTATCCCGTGATATCAATGAAGATATGATAAAACAGGTATGTGAGTATGCAGAGATGGAAGAGCCACATGTATTCTTAAATCAGGCTCCGCTTGATCTTTCATTCCTGTTCCAGATCGAGGATATTCTGAGAAAAGATGCAAATCTGGTCTATCAGAGACGTGTACCGCAGCCATCTCCGATGTTAAAGAGCAATGAACATATCATACCACAGATTTTGGATCATGATGTTTTATTATCCTATCCGTATGAGAGCATTAAACCATTTCTGCAGATGCTTCAGGAGGCTGCCCGTGATCCGGAGGTTATCTCTATTCGTATGACACTTTACCGTCTGGCAAGAAATAGCAAGGTGGTAGAGGCACTGACCGAAGCTGCTGAAAATGGCAAACAGGTCGATGTACTGGTTGAATTAAAGGCGAGATTTGACGAGGCAAATAATATTGAGTGGAGCCGTACGTTAGAGGATGCAGGCTGCCATGTCGTATATGGAATTGATGGCTTAAAGGTTCATTCAAAGCTGTGTCTGATCACCAGAAAGGTTGGAGATGAGATTCAGTATATTACGCAGGTCGGAACCGGAAATTATAACGAAAAGACTTCCAGATTATATACGGATCTGTCGTTGATCACAGCAGATAAGAGAATTGGAGAAGAAGCAGCAAAGGTATTTCAGGCGATTCTGCTTGGTTCTGTAGTAGAAGATATGGAACATCTGCTGGTTGCACCAAAATGTCTCCAGAATAAGGTCCTTGCCATGATCGAGAATGAGATTCAGATCGCAAAGGAAGGAAAGCCCGCCTATATCGGAATCAAGATCAATTCACTGACGGATAAGAAGATCATAGATAAGCTGATCGATGCATCCAGAGCCGGAGTAAAGATCGACATGGTGATCCGTGGCATTAACTGCTTAAGAAGTGGAATACCGGGAGATACCGGTAATATTCATATTGTAAGTATTGTAGGACGTTTCCTGGAACACTCCAGAATCTATATTTTCGGAACGCATGACAGGGATAAGGTATATATCGCATCGGCTGATTTTATGACGAGAAATACACTTCGTCGTGTGGAGGTCGCAGCACCGCTTTATGATGAGACGGTGAAGAATAAAGTCAGGAAGATGTTTGCAACGATGCTTCGCGATAATGTGAAAGCCAGAGAGCAGCAGCCGGATGGCAGTTATCAGAAACTGTCAATGGTGGGACCTGTCTTAAATTCACAGGAACATTTTTACGAGGAAGCATATATGGAAGCCGGAGATGCTTTTCATCAGCTTTTAAGAAAGCAGGATATGGATACGGAGAAGAAACAGACGGTGTAATTCAGACAAAGTCAGAAAATAGAACCTGACACAGGGGAAAATGTTATTGAAAGTTTACCTGTAAATAGATATACTATAAGTGGTAAAACAGGTTAAAAAGATAAGGAGTTTTAACACGATATGAAGCTTTCGATAACAGGATTATTTAAGCGGCATGTAAAGGAAGAAAAAAAGCCGCAGAATATAGATGCAGGTCAGGAAAAGAAACCGGCTTCCATAATTCAGACAGATACATGGAAGAAGCCATCATCAGATGGACTGGTGGATTATCATGCTGTAACCGGAGAAGGAACACCGGAGTATCAGGAACGGCAAAACAGTTTACAGCAGATGGAGGCATGGGCGAAAGAGAACCAGATTCCGGTCGGCAAGCGTACGGTGACCGATTATTACTATGACAGTAAGATCGTACCGGGACGGGTTGTACTGATGGGACTCGGAAAAAATGTCCGTGGCAGTATGCAGTATATTTTAAATGAATTAAATCATAACGATGCATTTAAAGATTTTCATATCTATGTCAAAACAGCCAAAGATACAGAAGAGATTGTAAAGACCTATATCAGACAGAACGGATGGAGCCGTACAGAAGCGGTGACTCCGGATTCTGTCTATATGGAGTTGATCGAAACGGCACAGTTTCTTCTGACTGAGGTGTATTTAACGGCTGCATGGGTGAAGAAAGAAGGTCAGATGTACATTAATATCTGGCATGGAACCCCGCTTAAAAAGCTGGGACTTGCAAAGAATGCAAAAGGAAAGCATAAGAATGGCATTCAGCAGAGCAATTTCATTGATGCAGACTATCTGTTATATCCAAATGATTATACAAAAAAACATATGCTGGAATCCTATAAGGTTGCAGACCTGATGCCGGGTAAGGTCTTAAAGCTCGGTTATCCAAGAACCGGTGGTATGTTAGAGGCTGCGCAGAGTGACCAGACAGAATTGCGCAAGATGCTTGCACCGAACGGGGAGCACATTTATGCCTACATGCCAACCTGGAAGGATTATCTTAAGGTCGATCAGGTTGTTGCGGAATCAAAGGAGCTTCTGGATTATCTGGATGCAAATCTCCGAGAGGATCAGATCCTCTATGTAAATCTGCATCACAGAGTCAGTGATTCGCTGGATTACAGTCAGTTTAAGAGGATCCGCCAGTTTCCTCCGACAGTGGACAGCTATAAGCTGTTGGCATTGACGGATGCACTGATCACGGATTACTCCAGTGTATTCTATGATTATCTGGCACTTCGCCGGCAGATTGTTTTATATTGCGCTGACTATGAGCTGTATCGTAAGAAACGTGGCACTTATATGGATCTGATGGAGCTTCCTTTTGATAAGGCAGTAACACCGGAAGAGGTACTTGCGGCGATCAACCGTGGTAAGACCTATGATGATGAAGCAGTATATCAGGAGTTCTGTGCTTACGATTCTGTTGAGAATGCGCACAAGCTCTGCAGTTTATTCCTGGGAACCGAGGATGAAGTTGTAGTAGAAGCGATTCCGAAAAATAAGAAAAAGAAAGTAATGATCTATTCAGATGCACTGTCCGAGTGTACGGAGACACAGTGGCTTAGAAAAACAGCGGAAAACTGTGCCGGAAGTGATACGGTGGAATTATTTATTTCCTGCAATCAGGATATGGTCAATGAGAATAAGGATTCAGCATATCCATTGCTGAATAAAGTTCCGGTTATCGGAACAACCGCTGATTATTTCCCAAGTGCGATGGGACGTACAGCGAAGAAACTCTACGAAAGTGGGAAGATTACGATAGGACAGGCAATGTCCATATGGAAATATGATTATGCAGCAGCAGTCAGGCGTTTTCTGGGACGTGCTGCCTTTGATCTGGCTGTATTGCTTGATGTGACAGATCCGGAAAAACTTCTGTCATTGACATTTATGGATCAGCCAAATAAAATAATGATTATCAGTGACCTTATGTACAAAGAGATCACAGAAAACAATAATACATTCCTGAAGGATGCCTTACAGGTAAGTGCATCTTATATGAGGGCAGTATTTGTGAAGAATGAAGAGCAGTATGCATATATCAGTCAGATGATCGGGGATGCATGTCCGGTTTGTTATATGAAGGATGCAAAAGATCTGACACAGGCGATCAACGCTGCTGTGATAAGAGAAGGAGAATAATATGAAAAAGGTAATAACATATGGAACCTTTGATTTGCTGCATTACGGACATATTAATCTGTTACGGAGAGCAAAGGAATTAGGAGACTATCTGATCGTTGCACTTTCAACAGATGAATTTAACTGGAATCAGAAGCATAAGAAATGTTATTTTTCTTATGAGGAAAGAAAGCAGTTATTAGAGGCGATCCGTTATGTTGACCTTGTCATTCCGGAGGAATGCTGGGAACAGAAATCAGAAGATATCAAAGAATTTAAGATCGATACCTTTGTTATGGGAAATGATTGGGAAGGAAAGTTTGATTTTCTGAAAGACTATTGTGATGTCGTGTATCTTCCAAGAACACCAGACATTTCAACTACCCAGATCAAAGATGATCTTGGAAAATAAAAGGATGGTAGCGGAAAATGAAATTTCATCTGCCTTGGAAACGGGAACAGGAAAAGAAAGAATATACATTGATCTATGATGGAAATGGCGGCAGACAGAACGGTGAACGTTTTGTCCGCCGTTCATTTTGGCTTCCGGACGGGGACTTCGGGAAAGAAAAAAAGTTTGTTTCAAATACTGATGGTGGGAATTTGACTGTTGAAACAGTATTTTCCAATTCGGATCTGAAGTGCGTCGGTTACTATGCCAGAAAGCGCACAGAAGAAGGCTGGATATGGTATGGAACAGATCATAACTGGCACGATTCCTTTTATGACAGCACGGTTTGCAAGCAGTTGATACCGATCGCGGCATCGGTAGAGCCTTTGTATGAAGCTGTGGATGACGAGATCTATCTGGTTGCACAGTGGGAGGATGAACATGGAATCCGCAGAAACTGTGGATATGAGATATTCTCGAAAAAACTGATGGCGCATGCATTTGGCGGTATGGATGGTACAACCTATCATAATACGGCAGAGGCATTTGAGCATGGGAAAAAGGAAGGCTATCAGTCATTTGAGATCGATCTTTCCTATACGGAGGATGACCGTCTGGTATTGTGTCATGGCTGGACAGAGAATAATTGTAAGTGCACCGGGGTTTCGTATAAGCCGGAATTTGCACATATGACATATGAACAGGCAATGCAGATACCGATCCATGGACATTCGATCATGGATGCGAGACAGTTCTATGAAAAAGCAAAGAATGAACCTGCCTATACATTTGAAATTGATTTCCATAATATAAAAAAAGGGAACGAGAAACGGGTTGCCGCTATGCTGGAGGATTTCCGGCAGGATGAAGGTCTGCTCGATCGTCTGCTGATGCAGGTATACAGCCAGCCGATGTATGAACAGATCGACTCCGTATATCATTTTGCAAATTACATGTATCTGGTTGGATTAAATATCGATAAGCTGGATGCGATCCTTACTTATTGTCTGGATCATGGAATATGCAGTGTTGCAATGCGGACGAATTTTGTAACAAAGGAAAATGTCCGGAAGGTACATGATGCCGGTCTGTATGCATTTTGTTATACGGTTTCAGATGATGCTGTTTATGCCAATTATCTGTTCCAGCTTGGTGTGGATATGATCTGTACAGATTTTGTAACGGAAAAAGCACTGGAAGCAACGAAGGAAACATTTGGCAGATATCCGTTTATGGTGTGGTACAACAGCAACCATAAGGAAGCAGTCAGTCATTACCCGGAGACTTCCGATGGAGATGAGAATGCGGGAACGCTTACCCGGTTGAAGAGTGGAAATCTGGAATACAGGGATAAGACGATCTGGGAACATACCGAAGGGCAGACACTGCGGGCATGCGGATACGAAGTACCGGGAAAACGATTTGCAGGATGGAAACTGCGCATATCCATTGAAGGAAAAAATTTGTGGTATTCGACGGATGGATTATTCCATGCAGCGAAGGACTATACGGTCAGAAAGAGTATTCAGGCATGTATTTTCAAGGATGGAGATGTGCTCCCGGATTTCGATGTCAGGAAGAATATGAAAGTAATTATGGCAGCAGTATGGGAGAATCTTGATTGATCCTCCCATATTTTCTAGGTTTTCCGATGTTCTATTTGCCTGTGTCTGCTGTCAGGGTGGATAGAAAACTCGTTTCATTTCCTATTCTGCCCACACGCCTATTTGCCGTCAGCCGCCCTAACTTACCCTTACGGGTTCAGACAAGGGCTTTGTGCCGGCAGCTAGTGCAGGCATCATAACGGAAATTACACTTTATGTTTTCTATCCACCCTGACAGCAGATGCAGGCGAATGGAATGTCGGATAACAAAAATAGATGAAAGGATTAAAAATAAATATGAAGATAGTATTTTTAGATCGTAAGACGATAGGAGAAGATATTGACTTGACGGGCTTTGAGGCTTTGGGCGAAGTTGTAACATATGAGATGTCACAGCCGGAAGAAGTTCCGGATCGGGTGAAGGATGCAGAAGTTATCATTGTGAATAAAGTTCCGGTAAATGAGCAGACGGTTGGAACGGCTCAGAATCTGAAGCTGGTTTGTGTAGCGGCAACCGGAACAAACAATCTGGATAAGAACTATCTGGATAAACGGGGAATTGAATGGAGAAATGCAGCCGGATATTCCACTACGATCGTTGCACAGCATACATTCGCCATGCTTTTTTATCTGCTTGAAAAGCTTCGGTATTATGATGATTATGTAAAGAATGGCTCTTACCAGAAAAATGATATATTTACCTGGTTTGGCGAGCCGTTTACAGAGCTTGCCGGAAAGACATGGGGTATCATCGGACTTGGTGCGATCGGAAGAAAGGTAGCAGATATAGCGAAGGCATTTGGTGTCCATGTGATCTATTATTCAGCATCCGGCAGACCGTCACAGGAGGGTTATGAGCAGGTAGATCTGGATACACTTCTTCGGACTTCTGATGTTATATCGGTTCATGCGCCATTAAATGAATATACCGAGAATCTGATGGATAAAGCGGCATTTGCAAAGATGAAAAAGGATGCAATCTTCCTGAACCTTGGACGTGGACCGATCGTAGTAGAAGAAGATCTTGCAGAAGCCTTGAAGCAGGGCACGATCGCAGCTGCAGGTTTAGATGTCCTTCGGACAGAGCCGATACAGCCGGACAATCCGCTACTTGCTATAAAGGACAGCCATAAGCTGCTCATCACGCCACATATCGCATGGGCAAGTACCGAAGCTCGTACCCGCCTGATGCAGATCGTCCTTGACCATGTAAAGGGTTTTGCTGAGAGGAGATAGCATTAATACAAAAAACGCATATATGGGTATAAATGTTATGAAATCAACCTGATACCCGGAAATTATTAAGAAGATGGGTATAGTGTAAAATAAAATGATTTTATACCCATAAATAAAATGATTTCAGGGTATGGATGCTTACTATGGGCTATAATACCCGAAGGTAAGGTAGAGATAAGGGTATAGATTATTAAAATGAAAGCAGATACCCAAAAAATAAAATATGATGTGGTATGAAGTGTTGCAAAGTGACTTGATACCCATTAACTATATGAAGCGGGGGGGAAAGAATTAGTATAGTGCAGAAAAATAAAATAGAGGCCCCTGAGATATATATTCACTATTATGAAGCAAGCCTATCTGAATGTCGGTCCTTAGCGATCTGCGAAAGCAGGAGCCTAGTACCGCTACATGAAGATAGAACGAAAGTGTCTTGCGTAATAATATGTGAATTAGATCTCAGGGGCCTCTATTTTATTTTAACAATTTATTCAAAAGGCTGCTTATTATGACGGCTGAAGAAATCACGCGTTTCCCTTACAACCACACCGCTTAAAGCAAAGATGGCGATCATATTAGGAATAGCCATCAGTCCGTTGAAGATATCGGCGATCGTCCATACAGCAGAAACTGTCATGTAAGGTCCGATAAATACAGCAAGAATGTATAACCATCTGTAGATCATGATGGATTTCTTTTTGCCGCCGGATAAGTATTCCAGACAACGCTCAGAGTAATAATCCCATCCAAGGATAGTTGTAAATGCAAAGAATACCAGACAGAGCATTAACAGGAAGCTTGATATCGTTGCAGGAATCGGAAGTCCCTCGTTAAAAGCATATGTGGTAACCTGAACACCCTGTAAACCTTCTACTTTCCATGCACCGGTAAGAACGATGGAAAGACCTGTCATTGTACAGATAATGATGGTATCGATGAAAGTACCTGTCATGGATACAAGACCCTGACGAACCGGTTCCTTTGTCTGGGCAGCGGCTGCTGCGATAGGAGCAGAACCAAGACCTGCTTCATTTGAGAAGATACCACGCGCTACACCTTTCTGCATAGCAACGATAAATGAACCGGCGATACCACCTGCAACAGCAGAAGGCTTGAATGCGCTCTTTACAATGATAACAACAGCCTCAGGAATCTTAGTGATGTTACAGATCAGTAACATTAAACATATAACAATATAGATAACAGCCATAAATGGAACGATGATCTGGGATACGCTTGCGATACGCTTCAGTCCGCCGATCAGAACGAGTGCAACACATACACTTAAGATCAGGGAAGCGATAACAACGGTCCATGAATAAGTACCGATCCCTGGAATATTAATCGTCCACTGCATGTCAGGATCAAAGAATGAATTAACAGCGGAAGAGATACCATTTACCTGAGAGAAGGTTCCTATACCAAACAGACCTACACAGATACCAAAGAAAGCAAATATTTTTGCAAGCCATTTCCATTTTGAGCCCATACCTCTTTCAATATAGTAGAATGGTCCGCCAAGTGCATGGTTGTCCTTGTCAACGACACGATATTTGACAGCCAGAAGACCTTCTGCGTATTTGGTTGCCATTCCGAAGAATGCAGCAAGTACCATCCAGAATAATGCTCCCGGTCCACCGGCTCCGATTGCAGTTGCTACACCAACGATATTACCGGTTCCGATCGTAGCGGAAAGAGCAGTACACAGTGCACCAAAGGAAGTAACCTCGCCTTCGCCTTCTTCTTCGTTTTTGATCATCCATTTGAGTGCTAATGGCAGTTTGCGGATCTGAAGAACGCCCATCCGGATTGTGAGAAGAATTCCACCGACCATAATAAGGACCATAAGTGGAGGTCCCCACACAAAATCATCGATTTTTGTTAAGATTTCATTTACAGTTGCCCACATGATTTTCTCCTTTTCATTTTTGTATTGTGGTGATGTGTTATTCTGATAAATTATATGAATAAAATAAAGAATTATATTATGAAAAAATCAAATATTTATAAAAATAACACAACATTTTAATATAATACATACTTTTCTACGCTAATGCAACAGAATTTGCTTAATTTCGTGAAAAAACAGCGGTAAAAACAGCAAAAATTACAAGAAGAAGACTATTTTTTTGACTTGCGGAGTTGGGGAGCCGATAATAGAATTACTATGGAAATAAAAATGCGCTGCATGATATGGATACATATTAACAGACTGCGTTGCAAAACGGTAAATGTATAAATAGAAAAATACAGGAATTTACAGGAAAGGATAAAATCACAGAATGAATCAGAAATTAACTATCAGGGAATGGCTGCCGCTCATCGGAATGACGGTAGCGGCATTTATATTTAATACATCGGAATTCATGCCAATCGGTCTTCTGACTGATATAGCAGATGATTTTCGGGTCACGGAGGCAAAAGCGGGGATGCTGATCTCAGCATATTCATGGGCGGTTATGCTGTTATCACTGCCACTCATGCTGCTTGCATCAAGGATCAGCTTCCGAAAGCTGCTGCTGGGAACGATTGCATTATTTGGAATCGGTCAGATATTATCAGCGGTTGCAACCGGATATGCGATGCTGATGGCGGCAAGGATCATAGTTGCCTGTGCACATGCGGTCTTCTGGTCGATCGCATCACCGGCAGCAGTTAAGATCGTGCCGGAGAAGTTCAGGTCGTTTGCGATGAGTATGGTAGTAACCGGTACATCCATTGCGATGATATTTGGACTTCCGCTTGGAAGAATCGTTGGATTATATGTAGGATGGAGAATGACATTTTTCTGTGTTGCAGTTGTTGCATTTCTTGCCCTTATCTATATGGCATTTGTATTTCCGAAGGTTGAAGGCGGTACATCCTTTAAAATGAAAGAACTGCCGGTGATATTGAAGAACCCTGTTATGCTTGGGATCATATTAATGTCGTTCTTAGTTGCGGGTGCATACTATACAGGCTACAGCTATATTGAGCCGTTTTTGAAGCAGGTAGCAATGTTTAAGGATAATCTTGTTACTATAACTTTAATGTTGTTTGGAGCTGCCGGAATTCTTGGAAGTTTTCTGTTCTCCTGTGTATATGACAAACACAGATATCATTTTATCCGTGCATCGATCACATTGATCGCTGTTGTCATGCTTTGCCTGAAACCGGCATCGAAATTTTCATGGACAATGATATTGATCTGTATGCTGTGGGGTATGGCTGTAACGGCATTTAGCGTTACTTTCCAGTCAGAGACGATCAAAGCGGTTCCGGAGGAAGCCTCTGCTGTGGCCATGTCGATGTTCTCAGGAATCTATAATCTGGGAATCGGATGCGGAACCTGGATCGGTGGTCTGGTATGTACACATGCATCGATGGGGTATATCGGATTTGCAGGGGGGATCATGGCAGTTATAGCAATCCTGTATTGCAGCTTTATACTGATCCCACAGATGAAGAGAAAGTAGATAAATACTTGTATAGAATGCGAAACTATAAACTGTGATGATCAGTTGGAAAAGACATGGTTAATAATCTCTAAAAAAAATATAAATTTATCGTTGACATGGGTAATCCCCGGTGCTATACTCATGGACATAGCAAAGGCGCTACGAAATATTCGTAGTGCCTTTTTCTTTTATCGGGAGGTATAAGTTCCCCGGTACAGGACAAAGAAAAACCTGATATCCGGCTATACGCGCGGACCGGATGAGGGGAAAAATGAAGTAAAATGCGATGCAATGGGGCGTCTGTTAAGGATAAGTCTCCATGTATCGCATTTTTGAGTTTTAGGAGGTAAGAACTATGACAAGTGAAATTTTAGATGCAATTTCTGGTGAAGTGTACGGTGTCTGGTTCCTGATCGGAGCGGCATTGGTATTCTGGATGCAGGCAGGATTTGCGATGGTAGAGACAGGATTTACCAGAGCAAAGAATGCCGGAAACATTCTGATGAAAAACCTGATGGACTTCTGTATTGGTACAGTTGTATTTATCCTTCTTGGTTTTGGACTCTTACTTGGTGAAGACATGGTTGGTTTGATCGGTAAACCGGGATTTGACATATTTACTGATTATGCAAATTTTGACTGGTCCAACTTCGTATTTAACTTGGTGTTCTGTGCAACAACAGCGACAATCGTATCCGGTGCGATGGCAGAACGTACAAAATTCATTTCTTATTGTGTATATTCAGCAATTATCTCAGCAGTTATTTATCCGATTGAGGCACACTGGACATGGGGCGGCGGCTGGTTGGCTCAGATGGGCTTCCATGATTTTGCCGGTTCTAACTGTATTCATATGGTTGGTGGTATCTGTGCATTGATCGGTGCAGCAATCCTTGGACCTCGTATCGGTAAGTTTGTAAAGGGCAAGGATGGTAAGGTTGAAAAAGTAAATGCATTCCCTGGACATAACCTTCCGATCGGTTGTCTCGGTGTATTTATCCTCTGGCTTGGCTGGTATGGATTCAATGGTGCAGCAGCAACAACCGTTTCAGAACTTGGTTCCATATTTGTAACAACAACAATTGCTCCTGCTGTTGCAACAGTTGTAGCAATGATCATTACCTGGGTAAAATATGGTAAGCCTGATGTTTCAATGTGTCTGAATGCATCTCTTGCAGGTCTGGTAGCAATTACAGCTCCTTGTGATGTCTGTGATGCTTTCGGTGCTATCGTGATCGGTGCTGTTGCCGGTGTATTGGTTGTATTCGGTGTATGGCTCTTAGATTACAAATTACATATTGATGATCCTGTAGGTGCTGTTGCAGTTCACTGCTTAAATGGTATCTGGGGAACAATCGCAGTTGGTCTTTTCGCTACAGATACAGCTCCTGCATTTGCAAGAGGTATCGGTGATGGCGTAACATATGGTGCAAACCAGATTGCAGCCAAAGGTTTATTCTATGGCGGTGGTTTCAAGCAGCTCGGTATTCAGTTCGTAGGTATGGGCGCGACCATCCTCTGGACAGCAGTTACGATTACAATTGCATTCCTTCTTATTAAAAAGATCTTCGGCCTTCGTGTATCAGAGGAAGAGGAAATTGTTGGTCTGGATTCATGCGAGCATGGTCTTCCATCTGCATATGCCGGCTTCAGTATCGTTGATGTATCAAATACAATGACAATGGATGTAAATGAAAATACAGATCTTGGTGTAGCTGATTATGATAAGGCTTCTGACACATTAAAGAATGTAGCAGTCAAGGTTGCGGAAGCTCCTGTTACAGCATCTCCAAGCGGTATCTACAAGGTAGTTATCATTGCAAAGCTTGCACGGTTTGAGATCTTAAAGAAAGCTTTAAATGACCTCGGTGTTACAGGTATGACAATGAATCAGGTTATGGGCTGTGGTATCCAGAAGGGTGCCGGCGAGATGTACCGTGGTGTTGAATTAGATGCAACCCTTCTTCCAAAGGTTAAGGTAGAAGTCGTAGTCAGCAAGATTCCTGTCAGTGCAGTTATTGAAGCTGCTAAGAAGGCTCTGTATACCGGACATATCGGTGATGGTAAGATCTTCGTATACAGTGTTGATAAGGTTGTTAAGGTTCGTACCGGTGAGGAAGACTTTGCAGCTTTACAGGATGTAGAGTAAATTACAAATAACCTATAATTATATAGAAGAAAGAGCCAGACCGGTGAGTGCCGGTCTGGCTTTTTCTTTTAAGTGTAGAAATGGAAATCAGATAGTTCACAAAATCTTCACACAAAATTAGCACTCGACTATTGACAGTGCTAATAAACGGTGCTATAACATAACTAAAGATAAGGAAAGGGATTAAGAAAGAAGATAAAAGAAAGAATCCCGGAACTTATAACATACAAATTCGACACCTCAGGTTTCTCTGACAGTGCTAAACATACAAAAGTCTAAGTGCCTCAAGGTTCCATAAGGAGCTGAGATTTCCGACACTGGTTTGAAATTGAAAGGAGTAATGACTTATGTTAAGACCTAGTATTTTTGGAGAAAGTTTATTTGATGATTGGATGGATGATTTCCCATTCGGTAAGGAATTTGAAAAGGAAATGTTTCCAGAGAAAAGCCCATTGTATGGCAAACATGCTAAGAACATGATGAAGACGGATGTCCGTGAAACAGATGATAGCTATGAAGTAGACATTGATCTTCCCGGATTTAAGAAGGATGAAGTAAATGTCAAACTGGAAGATGGCTACATCACCATTTCCGCTGCAAAAGGTCTGGATAAGGATGAGAAAGATAAGAAGAACGGTAAGTATATCAGACGTGAACGTTATGCCGGCAGTATGAGCAGAAGTTTCTATGTTGGTGACGGTATCAGTCAGAAGGATATACATGCAAAATATGAAAGTGGTATTCTTCGTCTGACCCTTCCAAAGAAAGCACCGGAAGCAATCGAAAAGGAGAACTTCATTGCCATCGAATAAAATGTGTTGATATCGAGCCGTGCGAATAAAAAACATGACCCCTTATGTATATGTATACAGATATAAGAAAGGGAGTGTAGATCATGGATAAGAATCCAAAGCATCCATTGAAGAAAAAGAAAGCAGTTCAGAAGGTATGTGCAACAGCTAATCATAATGCACAGGAGGTTGAAGCTGCAGCACCAAAGTCAAAGAAACATACTTATTAGAGTGAATAAATCAACAAATAAAGAAAAGGTTCCCCGCATTTGCCTGTAGCCCGAAGAACTACAGGAGACAAGTGCGGGGGATTTTTTTGCTTTATAGGAACAGAAGTATCATCGGAAGAATTTTCATCGAAGGCATTTGGTGACAAAATCAAAAAAATATACATGGAGAAGTGCAAAAAACCACAGTTATGTGATACTCTATAAACGGAGGTGGTTTTATGCAGGAACAAAAAGGAGCAAAAATAGGAGCATTTGTTTTCTTTTGCTTTGGCGTGATGATGCTTGCACTCGGAGTATGGGGCATAACAACCCTGTATGATCAGGGTGGAATCTTAACATGGGGGATCGTACTTGGATTCGGATTAATATTTGCATTGACAGGTGTTGTATTATTTATTAATTCGATGGAAAGTGTATCCAATCGGGTCAAACAATTACTGGGTTGCATTCTGGGAACTTTGGTATTCATGAGTTTTGGCTTTGTGGGTCTTTTTGCAAAAGGACTAGGTGTCATGAGACTTTTCCTTCTGTTTTTCGGGGGCATAGGAGTGCTACTTCTGATCCAGGGAATTCGTAACTTTATAAAAGGAGACAGCGATGATGTCGTTCAGACTTCCGGATATAACAGTCAATATGGCGAATATAATAGTCAGTCCGGATACAACAGTCAGTCCGGATACAACGGCCCATATGGTGTGTATGGCAGCCAACCCGCAGACATAATAATAGAAAATAGCGAGAGAACATCACCATGGGCTACAGATACCGGGCAGGATTCACAATGGCAGCAGGGAACTCCGGGTACACCATTTTCAGGAGATGCTGGAAAGAAGGTCTATACCAGTCAGGTAAATGATGATGCTGTAGGATATGGGAGTGGACTGTCACCGGAATTTGATCGGATGATGAACGGCATGGATATGGATCCTGCACAGCGGGAGCAGGCAAGAAAGGTTGGTTCCGCAGTTCGGAAAGGCGCGAATATTTATGCCGGAGTCATATGTATTGTAGTTGGAGCCGGCTTTATATTAGTAAATGGCATTAGTGTGCTTAGCTTTATTTTTATGCTCATTCAGACGGCCAGCCTCACGATTGTTATGGGTTCTTTGTTTCCAACGGTAATGTCAGCGGCATTGTTGATCGTAGGTGTATTCATGATTGTTCGTGGGGTGAAGATCCTCCAGGGAAAAATAAATAAGTGATACTTATCTGAAAGACATACAAAATCACTTGCATAAGTGAAGCGACAGAGCAGACCGGTAGAAATAGTTTGCGATTTACATACAGGCAGGAGGACAAAAGGTGAATCAGATGGAATTAACGATTTTGGATTTTATACAGGAGCATATGAGAAATGCATTTCTTGATGTAGTGATGCCATTTGTATCGACACTTGGAAATGCAGGGTTCATCTGGATCGCACTTACGATCGTGCTGTTGATCAGTAAGAAACACAGAAAGACAGGAATCCTGATGGCACTTGCACTGGTATTTGATGTTATATTTTGTAATGGCATATTGAAGAATGCGGTAGCAAGGACAAGACCCTTTGATGTAAATACAGCGATTTCTCTGTTAGTGAAGAAGCCGACAGATTATTCATTCCCATCCGGTCATACGGCAGCGTCCTTTGCAGCAGTAACTGCATTGTTTTTTGCAAAAGAGAAATACCGGTATCCGGCACTGGTGCTTGCGGTGCTGATCGCATTTTCCAGACTATACCTGTATGTGCATTACCCGACCGATATCTTAGGTGGCATTCTGGTTGGAATTCTGTGTGGTGTAATAGCATATCTGATTACAAGAAAGAAACTGAAGTTTGGTTCAATGAACGGATAGAAAGAAAATGGGGGGCTGGTTATCACCTGAATAAAGACGAATAAAGAATTAACAAAATTTAACAATTATTTTCGTTTTCTTTCCATAAGAATGTAGTAGAATGGTGTAAAAGTTTTAAGAACACAGACCAGAGAGGAAATCTTATGGACGATACAAATGCAAATCAGATCAATCCTTCGATCCGGGGACTGACAGAAAACGAAGTAAAGAAACGAATCGAAAAAGGGCTGACGAATCAGACCGATATATCGACGGATAAAACGACGAAAGAGATCATTCTGTCGAATACACTTACATACTTTAACTTAATATTTCTTATTATCACAGTATTATTGATCCTTGTTGGTTCTTTTCGGAACCTGACCTTTCTGCCGATCATCATAGGTAATACATTGATCGGTATCATACAGGAGCTGCGTGCGAAGAAGACACTGGAAAAAATGAATTTCTTAAATGCACCTCATGCAGATGTAGTCAGAGATGGGGTTTTACAGCAGATCCGTTCGGAAGAACTGGTAAAGGATGATGTCATTTTACTGACAGCCGGAAAGCAGATCTGTGCAGATGCAGTTGTTATCGATGGCAGCATTCAGGTAAATGAATCCCTCCTTACCGGTGAAGCGGACGAGGTAGAAAAGACGAGCGGCAGTTCGCTGTTATCCGGCAGCTTTGTGGTGTCCGGTGAATGTTATGCCAGACTGGAAAAGGTCGGAAATGAATCCTATATCTCAAAACTCAGCATGGAAGCAAAGACCATGGGAAGCGGTGAACAGTCCGAGATGATCCGGTCGATCAACCTGATCGTAAAATGGGTTGGTATCATCATTATACCGATCGGTATTATTCTGTTCTGGCAGAGCCATTTCGTAAATGATGACTCGATCCGGAAGAGTGTAACCTCGACAGTTGCAGCTATCCTTGGTATGATCCCGGAGGGGTTATATCTTCTTACTACGATCGCACTGGCACTCAGTACGATGAATCTGGCAAAACGAAAAGTCCTGCTGCACGATATGAAAAGTATCGAGACACTGGCACGTGTTGATGTGTTATGTGTGGATAAGACCGGAACGATCACAGAACCGGTTATGAGTATCAAGGATGTATTCTTAAGTAAGGATAGCCGGAATCCGTTAAAGACGACGGACGAATTAAAAGGGCTGCTGATTGATTATACAGCAGCGTCACAGGATAATAACGCTACGATGGAGGCATTGAAGAAATATGCCGATGAGGCAGACGGTAGTGTCGGAAAACACAGAGTACCGCTTGACCGTCTGGCATTTTCATCCAGTTTGAAATACGGCAGTATTACATTTTCGGATGGCATCTATCTGCTTGGCGCACCGGAATTCATCATGCGAGATGATTATGCGTCAATCGAGAAAGAGATCCTTCCTTATGCCGAAAAGGGAGATCGTGTGCTGCTATTTGGAAGATATGAAGGAAGCAGTATTGCAAATGGATTATCTGACAGAGTAACACCGCTTGGCTTTGTGGCACTGGCAAATCCGATCCGTGAAAATGCGGTAAAGACTTTTGCATACTTTAAGAGTCAGGATGTAGCGATCAAGGTTATATCCGGTGATAATCCAAAGACGGTATCACAGATCGCAGTTCAGGCGTGTATTGACAACGCAGAAAGTTATGTGGATGCAACGACACTTGACACGGATACGAAGATTAAGAAAGCCGTACGGGAATATACGGTATTTGGTCGTGTGACGCCGAAGCAGAAGCAGAAGCTTGTGCAGGCACTTAAAAAGCAGGGGCATACCGTGGCGATGACAGGTGATGGTGTCAATGATATCCTTGCAATGAAGGATGCGGATTGCAGCGTGGCGATGGCATCTGGTAGTGAAGCTGCAACACAGGCAGCACAGGTCGTTTTGCTGGATTCAGATTTTGCACATATGCCGGATGTGGTATACGAAGGACGACGGGTTGTAAATAATGTACAGCGTTCCGCCAGCCTGTTCCTTGTTAAGAATATATTCTCACTGTTGATGTCGCTGTTCTCGGTTATCTTTATGATCACCTATCCGCTGGAACCGGCACAGATCTCATTGGTCAGTATGTTTACGATCGGTGCTCCCGGATTTCTGCTGGCACTCGAACCGAACAGAGACAGGATCAAAGGACATTTCCTTACAAATGTTATGTTCAAAGCATTTCCGGGTGGTCTTACTGATGTAATTGCGGTTGGTGCGTTGGTAATCTGCGGTGAGGTATTTGCCCTGCCGGGAGAAAGCATCGGTACGATCGCAACAATGGTGCTTTGCGTTGTTGGCTTTATGATCCTGTTTAAGATCAGTGAGCCGTTAAACAAGATGAAATATGGTGTGATCGGACTGAACATCGTTGGATTTATATTCTCAGGATTTTTCCTGAAGAAGTTATTTGCATTGACTGATCTGTCAAATATCTGCGTACTGCTTATGGTGGTATTCGGATTCGCGGCAGAATCCCTGTTCCGCTACCTCACCCTGTTGGTGGAGAAGCTGCAGGAATACTATAAAAAGAAAAAGCCAAAGCTTAAGAAATATCTGGAGCTTAAATAGAGACAGGCAGCCTACAAAGCAGGGCTGCCTAATTTTTTTGAGGTCAGAAAAAATCCTTGACTTGGAGCGAAGTCAAAGGACTATAGTGATAAAGTAAGTTATAATAGAAGAAAAATAAAAGAAAAGGAGATTATCATTATGAGTAAGAAATTAGTAGCATATTTTTCAGCAAGCGGAGTTACTGCAAAGGCAGCAGGGAAACTGGCAAAGGCAGCAGATGCAGATCTTTTTGAGATCAAACCGGTACAGCCATATACAAGAGCAGATCTGGACTGGATGAATAAAAAGAGCAGAAGCAGCATAGAGATGGCAGACAAATCTTCTAGACCGGAAATCGCAGAAAAGGTTTCTAATATGGCAGACTATGACGTGATCTTTGTAGGCTTCCCAATCTGGTGGTATGTAGCACCGACGATCATTAACACATTCTTAGAGCAGTATGACCTGTCCGGTAAGAAGATCGTGTTATTTGCAACCTCCGGCGGAAGCGGATTCGGTAAGACTGTTGAGAATCTGAAAGGCAGCGTTGCAGCAGATACCATTATCAAGGAAGGCAAGCTGTTAAATGGCAGTATCTCAGAAGCGGAGCTTCGTGCCTGGGCGAAAGAGATCGCAGAGTAGGGCGTTGCATCCCCGGAAGAATCATACATATATAAGAGGTGTTTGTGCGTATTGACATCACATTTTATTTCCTATAAAATTAATGATACAGTACGTATCAAAAAGGAACATGGTAATGAACAAATCAGAGAAACAAAAAGCAAAAGAAAATGAACGACGACAGCGGATCCTGGATACTGCATTTCGAATCTTTGTAGAAAAAAAGATTGAAGCGGTAAGTATGGGCGAGATCGCAGAGGCGGTCGGTATCGGCAGGGCAACCTTATTCCGGTGCTATTCGAATAAGACAGAGCTTGTAATTGCAGTCTGTGCGGCACAGTGGAAAGCATATCTGGACGAGCTGGATCAGAACAGACCAATCTCATCGGTTCAGGATATTCCGGCAGTCGGACGATTCATATTCACGCTGGACAGTTATATTGAAATGTATCTGAACCATAAGGAACTGCTTCAGTACAATGATAACTTTAATCACTACGTCACACATGAGGGCGTAGATCCGGAACAGTTTGAGAATATTCATACGTCGGTGTATTCGGCTGATACCCGATTGCATATGATGTATGAGAAAGCAAAGGAAGATCATACCTTTCGCACGGATATACCGGAGGATGAATTTATCCGTGTGACCGTACATACGATGATGGCAGCATGTACCTACTACGCGGGAGGCTTTATATGGGGCGCAGAGGATAACAGGGATTATATGCCGGAGTTGATACGTTTAAAGGAAATGATCATAAACTATGCGACAGCATCCGTATAACAGGATGCAGGGGTACTAGGGATATAAGGGATACGTGCATGAATGAAAGGGAGGTAAATATGAGTAAATTAAAAACAAAGAGAAAAAAGCATTATCTGGCAGCCGCCATGCTTGCCATGCTTGCGATTGCGACGCCGATAACGCTTTATGGGTCTGTGACAACATATGCACAGACGGATGACGCGGCCGGGGCAGAATCTGGTGAAGATACTGGTGAAGTAACCAATGAAGAAACCGGATATCACTATCAGAAGACTGGTGAACCATTGGTGGAGGAAAAAGATAACAACGGAAATATATGGCGGATCTATGCAGCTGCAGAAAATACAGCAGATACGGAAGCTACGGCAGACACAGCAGATGCAGTGGATACAGAAGATACATCAGTGAAAAAATATATTGCTACGATCACATATGGAGGCGTAGATACAAACAGCAGCAGGGCTGGTGAGTTTAGTGTATTCTCAGGTTATGCAGACGTATTTGCCAAGTACAATATCGTGCAGGTAGAAGTTGGAGAAGGACTGACATATTTTAATGTATATAGTCCACCAGAAAATCTCCAGTATGAATATATCTATCTTCCAAGTACGATGCAGAAATTAACAACAGCACTGGTGCAGCAACAGAAGAAGCTGAAGGAGATCACGATTCCGGCATCTGTTACAGAATTCAATTCAGGTTCGTTCAATCATGGCATGTTCTATATGGATGAGTCACTGGAGAAGATTACATTTGAGGAAGGATGCAAGCTTACTTCATTTGGAAAGAATGTTCAATATTTACTTTACGGTTGTAAGTCTTTAAAAGAATTTACGGTTCCGGCTTCCATTGAAACGATACCGGAGAGGTGCTTTTATAATTCACAGTATCTTGAGACGATCCGGTTCGAAAAAGGCTCAAAGGTTGAAAGCATAGGAAAGGAAGCTTTTTATGCCTGTTACGCTTTGAAAGATGTTGAATTAGCGGAAGGACTTACAACGATCGGAGAATCAGCATTCCGAAATCTGGATCAGATGGAGAAGCTTGTGATTCCTGGTACAGTCACAACGATCGGTATATGTGCATTTTATGATTGTGACGGATTGCAGGAGATCGCAATTCCGGATTCCGTGACATCAATTGGAAAAGCAGCATTTGCATATTGCGGTAATGTTACCGATATACAACTTCCTGATCAGTTAGAGATGATTGAAGAGCAGGCTTTCATGGGATGCTCAAAGGTATCATCACTTCGGATTCCGGACAGTGTTAAGACAATTAAAGATGAAGCGTTCCGTTATATATATATAACCGAGCTGCCGTATATGCAGAACGTGACTACCATTGGAACTCGGGCATTTAGCATCAGTAATCTGCGAAGCCTTGAATATCCCAAATGCTTGACGGATTTTACAGCGACTTCATTGGATGGTGGCGGAAATGCAAAAATCAGGTACATAACATTTGAAGACGGATGTGCCTTGAATACCTTGCCGGAAGGTTTATTTTCTACATATAAAGAAAATAATACAAATCTGAAAGAACAACGTGAGATTAAGCTGCCTCTTTCTTTAAAAGAGTTAAATATGAATGTATTTTGTGGTTCGTGGAACAGAACGATAGTGGAGATTCCGCACACAGATAAGGATTCTTTGCAGTTAACTTTAACAGATTATGGAACTACATCGAAAGAGACGATAGGGAAAAGTTTAAAGATGATGTATTATACAGTACATTCATTTGAGGTTTACAGATGCCTGACAGAGACCTTTGGTGTGCCAAGAGATCACATCACTTTCCATGAGGAAAAGGTGGGCTGGAAGTTGACCGGTGTAAAGGATGGCATATATACCTATACGGCAGAATGTAGTACATGTGGAGAAGTCAGCAAGAGCCTGACCTATGATGAAAACGGATTTGCAACGGTGGATGGTTCCTATCAGCCGGCTGAGCAGGTCACGGCGGAGAATTGTAAGGCATTTGGATTAGACGAAAACTACATAGGATACTATGCAGTAAGCAATGCTGGACAGTTATACTGGTTTGCTGATTATGTAAATGGAAACGGAGATGATGCTACGGCACATCTGTCGGAGAATGTCGTTCTTTGCAATGATATCGAGATGAATGATACAAGTGAATGGGATGTATGGACAGATGAAACGACAAATGTGATCAACTGGCCATCTCTCGGATCTTATAATGTTAATTTTACGAAATATAACATTATGTATCAGGGAGTTTTTGACGGAAATCATAAGACGATCCGGGGCTTGTATCGGAAAAATCCGGGTTATGATAATCAGGGCGGACTGATCGGATATATTGGCAGATCGGGAGCTTTAAAGAATCTGACGATAGAGAAGTCTTATGTAACTGCATGTGCAGTATTTGCAGGTTTCAATAATGGATCCGTTACGAACTGTACAGCCGGAAGACTGCGCACAAAATATTGTGGGCATGGCGGTGCTGTTTTTGTATATAAGAATTATGGAATTATGGATGCCTGTGTGAATACAGCAGATGTAGAATGGATCGATAAACAGCGTGAAAATTGCTTTGGCATAGTAGACATGAATTATGGCATTGTAAAAAACTGTGTCAATCGTGGAGCAATCGACAATACCGGAGGACGCATTAGCGGAGATGTGGGAGGAATTTGTGATTGGAATAAGGGCAAAATCCTGAACTGTTATAATGAAGCGCCAATTACATCAACCGGTCAGGCAGCCGGTATTGTAAGAGATAACAAGGGATATGTTGCTAACTGCTATAATAAAGGAGCACTTACAGGAACATATGTCGGAGGTATTGCAGCAGGAACCGGTGTGGCAGAAGGCGGTGATGTAATAATCGTAAATCCATCCATTGGGGGGTGGGAAGATACATCCGGCGGATCTTCAGATGATTCGGGAAGCGGTTCTACGGAAGCGGAGGAATTGGTTCCGGTTTCTCTGTCACAGTATGGAATCTATTATTGTTATAATACAGGAGCTGTTACAGCTTCGGACAGTTGCGCCGGAGGTATTGCTGCTTATGCAATATGTAGTAAGGGTACGATCTACGGCTGTTATAATACAGGAGATGTTGAAGGTGGTTCCCATACCGGAGGAATTGTAGGAGGGGTAGAGAATGCTCTGATAAGAGACTGCTATAATTATTCCACGAATATAAAGACAACAAATGTTGCAACCAGCTTCCAGAATAATGAACCGCATGCATTTGCAGCGCCTATTGCAGGTTGTGTTTCATCTTATTTGGGAAATGCAGTGGTATCTGCCTGCTGTTATGTGGGAGATATTGATGTGGAAGCTTACGGATATTCCATGGATTTGAAGGGACATAAGGTGACATTTACTGATAATGAAGCTATGACAGTGAAAGATTTTGAATCCGGTAAGGCTGCCTGGAAGCTGCAGAATGGTATCAATGAAGATCTGAAGGCTTCCGGAGGAAAGCAGTTATTTGTATGGAAACAGATAATAAGCGGAGCAGAAATCGAACGATATCCGTATCTTGATTTAACAGAGGAAGAAACAAGTAGAAGCGTTATGCAGATGACCTTCCATTATACGACCGGTGGTAAAGATCTTGCAGGATATGGATATACGAATTACAACCATGCAGTTACCGAGACTCAGGCACCGACTGTAACAGGAAAGAATGATACGATTCATACATTCGACTGGTATGAAGATAAGGAACTTACGACCTTGTATGATTTCACGCATGTATTAACTACAGATAAGGATGTATATGCAGAAGCATATGACCTGTACACTCTGGAATTTAAATTGACGGAAGGTAGTTATGCATCGGCAAGCGTTGATAAGAAGAAAGTGAAAGAGCTTATCACCGAGACCGGTGAGACTGTTGTATTTACAGTAACACCGGATACAGGATGCATATTAGAAGGGGTAAGCTTAGAAGGCAAGACATTGACGCCGGATGAGGATGGCAATTATACGATATCCGATATCTCGGCAAATCTTACGGTAGAGATCACAATAAAGGAAACAGAGGTTACATTTACCTACAAGGCCGGCGAGCATGGAACAGTAAAATGGGTAGGTGACAAGACCGGTTCCGGTGAATTGACAGAGACGATCAAGGCAGTAAGTGGAACGCCAAAGGGAGTTCTTCCGGTAGCAGATCTTGGCTGGCATTTCGTGAAGTGGGTTGACAGCAAGGAGGGTAGTCCGTCCTATTCCATAACCGGACTCTATCCAACTGCGGTAAACGGTGTTTTTGAGGGTGAGACCTACACAGCAATCTTTGAAAAGAATATAGAGACCTATGCGATCTCCGGAACTGTTCGCGATCCGGAAGGCAATCCTGTGCCGGGTGTAACAGTTAAATTAAAAGGAAACGATGATACAAAAAAGACGACATCAGCAGAAGATGGCTCTTATCGGTTCGAGAAATTAGAAGAGGCAGAATATCAGTTAGCAGCCATAAAGTACTATGAGAATAACTGGAAGGCAGAGAGTGAAACAGTCGGTGTCAGATTAGAGGAATCGGATGTAACCGGTCGGGATCTTAAGCTTTCGATGAACAGAGCGACAAATACGAAACCTGACGGAATCATCGAGTATTACAGAGTTACACTTACAGAGAATGCGCGGGACTATCTGGAAGAGACAGGTGGCGACGTAGTTGAAGACTCAGACTATACATTATCGGCAAGAGATCGATACAGCAATGCCCATGCGGTTGTCTATGTGTACGAAGCGGTGAGGGGATTTGATGGCAACTATTATAAACTGTCTGATGAAGTGGCAGAGGCACTTAAGACAGATGGCAGATGCTATACCATTAAGAACATTGGAAAAGACTACATCATAGATGTGAAAGCAGAAGATGTGATCCCGAACCGGTATGAGGTTACAATCCCATCCGGTGGGGATGATTATACGATCCTTCCGGAGAAAGAGGGAGAAACGATCAGTTATGGCGAGGATTATTCCTTTACAGTTAAGGCTGCAGCCGGTCGATGTGTTCTTGTATCTGTAAATGGCACAAGGATAGAATTTGCAGATGGAAAGTATACGATTAAAAATGTGACAAAACCACAGAAGATCGTGGTTGAATTTGCGGATCAACATACCTGTGGAGAATGGAAGGTTGTTACACCTGCTACCTATGATGCGGCAGGAGAAGAAACAAGAACCTGTTCTGTATGTGGAGCGGTTGAGAGAAGAGAGCTGGCACAGCTTATCTGTGATCATGAGGCAAAACGTCTGATAACAGATAAGAAAGCAACCTGTACGGCGGCAGGAAGCGGACATTACGTTTGTGATACATGTGGAAAGACAGTGCAGACAAATGTCAGTATAGCAGCAAAGGGTCATACCTGGAGTGCATGGACAGTGACAGTGAAGCCGACTACCTCAAAGGCAGGGGAAGAAAGCAGAACCTGTTCCGTATGTAAACAGGCTGAGAAACGTCAGGTCAGCAAGTTGAGCCAGAAAAAATATAAGATTACTTATAAGTTAAATAAGGGTAAGAATAACAAGAAGAATCCGAAGACCTATACATCAGCGAAGAAGGTTGTATTAAAGAAACCGACCCGGAAAGGATATGCATTCAAGGGATGGTATACAAATAGTAATTATACGAAGAAGATAACCTCGATCAAGAAAGGTTCAAAGAAGAATTATACCGTATATGCGAAGTGGTCGAAGGTAAAGGTGAAGAAGACAACCGGACTTAAGGTTACGAATACGAAGGGCAAGAATCTGGTTGTGAAGTATTCCAAGGTATCCGGGGCAAAGGGATATCAGATCACATACGCGACCAATTCTAAGTTCACCAAGAGTAAGAAGGTCGTCAATACAACGAAGAGAACGAAGACCATAAAGAAGCTGAAAAAAGGAAAGACCTATTATGTACGGGTCCGTGCATATAAGAAGGATTCCACAGGCAGGAAAGTATATGGTAAATACAGTAAAGTAATGAAGGTCAAGATAACAAAATAAGATCAAGACAAAGGAGCATGATTAAGAATGCAATCAGGGGCAGGATAAAAAGTTTGCTTTTTATCCTGCCCCTGAATCTGATTATTTATTCTATTTATCAGCATCGATTACTGATTGGATCTGTTTCATAAGAGTGTCATAGTTATTCTGGTCATCGATACCGCCGAGCATAGGATCTCCGACGATATTACCATTCCTATCGACAAGTATGGTTGTAGGAAATGCCATGATGTCGGAGGCATATTTACCTATGTTTGAATCAGAGTCAATGGAAATATTGCGGTATTTGGCACCCTGACTGTCAAGAATGGCTGCGGCTTCCTTGATAGCATCTTCGTTTCCGTCAAAGGTCTCTGTGTTGATACCTACTACCTCGCCTCCCATCAATTTGATGGCATCGTTTAATTCATTAAGCTTGGATAATTCTGCGACACAAGGTTTGCAGCCAGTAAACCAGAAATTAACGACAGTTACTGCATTATTGGAAAACAGGCTTTCGTCAACAGAATTACCATCAAAATCCTTGCCGGAGAAACTTTTGAAAGGTGTGATTTCTTCGGAACTGTCGTTCTGGTCGGTGCTTTCTGATCCTGTATTATTATTTTCGATTTCGGATATCTGCTTTTCAATCTGTCTGATGGTTTCAATATCATCGTTAAGTGTTTTCAGTTCATCATCTGTAAAGGATTCCTTGTTTGATTCCACGGTGCCGGCCAGATAATCGGCATAATCTCCGCTTGGATCAGCGCTGCTTTTATTCATCATGCCAAATACCTTGTTCCATACATCCTGGTGATTTGCAAAGATCTGGTTCTCCTGCTGATATAAATCATCCAGCTTCGTGTTGGAATTGTCCGCAGCTTCAGTGGTGGCTTCTGTCTGGGTTTTTTGTGAACTCTCAGTTGTGGCAGATCCTGATCCGCTACATGCCGTGAGAGATAATGCTGCACAGAGAGTGATAATAGATAGTAATGTTTTTTTTGTCTTCATAGATAATTGCTCCTTTAAATAATAATTTAGATAATATTAGTGTGGCTGATTGTTACACGTTGGTTTTGGAAGATTGCTTATGTCCCTTTTGGGAACATGGTCTTCCCATAAACTGATAGCAGATCGCGTCTTTTGGACAGGCCTTTATACATGCTCCGCATCGTATGCATTCCGGATGATTCGGAGTCTTACAGACATCGACGTCCATTTTGCATACCTTTGAACATTGGTTGCATCCGACACATTTGCTGCTTTCAACCTTGATATTCAGAAGGCTGACCTTGTTAAATAATGAATAGATTGCTCCAAGCGGACAAATCCATTTGCAGAAAGGCCTGTAGAACAAAATACTCAGTATAATAACCGTAATTAAAATAAGGCACTTAAAAGAAAAAAGCTTTCCGAGAGCAGACCGTATAGCGGTATTTCCAAGTGAAAGTGGTATAGCTCCCTCTAAAACACCCTGTGGGCAAATATACTTACAGAAGAACGGATCACCCATTCCTATGGAGTTCGTTACAAGCATCGGCAGAAGTATAACGAAAACGATCAGGATGATATATTTCAGGTATCTTAACGGTTTCAGCCTGGCTGTGGAAAACTTTTTTCCGGGAATTTTGTGAAGCAGATCCTGAAACCATCCAAATGGACACAAAAATCCACATATAAATCTTCCGAGAATCACACCGAGTAAAATGAAAAAACCGGTTATGTAGTAAGAAAATTTAAATTTGAATGAGCCGACAACTGCTTGGAATGCCCCGATCGGACACGCTCCGGTTGCAGCGGGACAGGAGTAACAGTTTAATCCCGGTACGCATATTGTTTTCGCTTTGCCCTGATAGATCTTGCCTTTAAATAAATTGGGGATGTGAATATTGGTAAGCAGCGTGGCAGCTGCCTGTATCCACCCGCGCATTCTGGCTGTTTTTTTTGATAATGATCTCTTAATTTTATCCAATTCCGACACACTCCAGACATAATTTTACTGCTTTTCCGAGCACGGTGGCTGCTTCACCTCTGACAGCGCCATAGCTGATCATGGCTATTCCTGTGATGAGCAAAATGATCTGAGATATTTTTCTGCATTTCAAGATATTGTAGTTCCTTTCATTTGTTGTGTTTGTTGACCAACTGACCTGGGTATTATACAATAGCTGATGTAAAATTTTTGTTAAGAAACAGGTGAAAGATTTTTGAGATTATTAATAGTTGAAGATGAGAAACAAATATGTGATATGGTTGCGAAAAGCCTGTATGGTGTTGGGTATGAAGTGGATACCTGTTATGATGGGGAAGAAGCTCTTGAATGTATCCTTACGGAGGATTATGATCTGATCGTTTTGGATCTGAATCTGCCCGGTATGGATGGAATGGAAATCTTAAGAGAACTCAGACGGGAAAATGAGGAGACAAAGGTTATTATATTATCTGCAAGAGGACAGATCGCGGATAAGGTTGAGGGACTGGATGCAGGTGCAAATGATTATATGGAAAAACCATTTCATATAAAGGAACTTGAAGCACGTATCAGAAGTCTGACAAGAAGAAAATTTGTGCAGAAGGATGTATGTCTGGAAAGCGGCGGGATAAGCTTTGATACGATAAAACGTGAGGCATATGCAAAAGGGAAAAAGGTTTCCCTTACAAGAAAAGAAAATGGTATTTTAGAATATCTGCTTCTCAATCTGGGAAGACCGGTAAGTCAGGAAGAATTGATGGAGCATGTCTGGGATGCATCCGTGGACAGCTTTAGTGGAGCAATCAGAGTACATATGTCTTCGCTTAGAAGAAAGCTTAAGGCAGTGCTCGGATATGATCCGATTTTGAACAAGGTGGGAGAAGGGTATAAAATACGGGAGGAGGCCGATCGATGAAAAGAATGTCGCTACAGTGGAGGCTTACATGTATAATTACATTATATATTGCGCTTATATGTGGATGTCTGACTATGCTTATTTATAAAAACGGTGTGTACTATATTGATTCTCTGCAAGAGACTGTTGATGCCAGGGGAGATGATAACGGAAGCTCTTCGGATGAAATATATATCAGCATTCCGGAGGATAACTGGGATGATTTTGCAAATGATTTTTCCGTTCAGGTGTACAATAACAAGGCAGACTACAAAAAAAACAGCCTGATAATTTCAGCCTTGCTGGCGCTTCTGGGTGGTGTGGCCACGTATTTTATCAGTGGACATGCCCTAAAGCCGATTGGTAAGTTTTCTGATAAGATTGAAGAGGTACAGGCACAAAATCTGGCAGATTCACGAATAGAAGAAAACAATGTTAAAGAACTGAACCAACTGAGTGTTTCGTATAACAAGATGCTTGAACGTCTCTCGGATGCCTTTGATATACAGAGACAATTTACCGCAAATGCGGCACATGAACTTCGAACTCCATTATCTTTAATGCAGATACAGCTTGATTCATATAATTCCAATCCGCATCCGGGCAATGATGCAGATACCGAGCAAACGATAAAGATGGTTACGGAACAGAATGACAGACTCGGTAAAATGGTAAAAACCCTTCTGGATATGAGCGAGCTTCAAACTGTGGGGAGAGACGATGTAATAATGGTCAATGCTCTTGTTGATGAAGTATTGGCGGATCTGGAACCGCTTGCACAGGAAAAAAATATAAAACTTATTGGAAAATGCACGGATATAAGGATGATCGGAAGTGATATCCTTATTTACAGGATGGTATACAATCTTGTTGAGAATGCTATAAAATATAATCATTCTGGGGGACGGGTTACAGTGACCGCATATCAAAAGGAAAAACATATTTACCTGTCAATAGAGGATACCGGAAATGGAATCCCGGAGGAACTCAGGCAGCGTGTGTTTGAACCGTTCTTTCGTGTGGATAAATCCAGAAGCCGGGAACTTGGTGGTGTCGGACTTGGACTTGCGCTTGTTCATGAAATCGTAAGTGCGCATGATGGGACAATTACAGTCCGGTCTAATCCATCCGGAGGTACGATTTTTGATGTGAGTTTTACCCAGTGATCATTCCTGAAATGTGTGTGAAAAAATAAAACAAAATAATTAGCACTCACCTCTTGACAGTGCTAACAAAAAGTGTTATGTTAACTACTGTAATGAAAGTGTATCTTGAATTACAGTAGTTTTTATATGTCAGGAGGTAAATGATTATGGATATGGACAAATACACAAGAAAGTCGCTTGAAGTAATAGAAAAAGCGAAAGATAAAGCCCTGGAATATGATAATCAGGAGCTTGCACAGATTCATTTACTTGCAGGATTGCTTGAGATAGACGAAAGCCTTATTTCGAAGATTTTTGAAAAACTCGATATAGATGTAACAGCAGCGGTAAATAGGGTGGAAGATAAACTTGCATCACTGCCAAAGGTAAGTGGCGGAAATCTGTATGCCGGAAATAATTTTTCAAAGGCACTTATTCAGGCGGAAAAGGAAGCAAAGCAGATGGGAGACAGCTTTGTATCAGTTGAGCATCTGTTCCTTGGACTGATTGAAAAAGCCGATTCCGATGTGAAGCCATTGCTTAAAACATGGGCGATTGATCGGAACACATTTTTAAAGGCTCTGGCAGATATCAGAGGAAATAAAAAGGTAGACAGTGAGAATCCGGAAGATTCCTATGAAGCAATGGAGAAGTTCGGATATGATCTGGTGGAACGGGCAAGAGAGCAGAAGATTGATCCGGTTATCGGACGAGATGCTGAGATACGAAACGTGATCCGGATCCTTTCCCGTAAGACCAAGAATAACCCGGTTCTGATCGGTGAACCCGGTGTAGGTAAGACAGCGGTTGCAGAAGGTCTGGCACAGCGTATTGTCAGAGGTGATGTGCCGGAAGGCTTGAAGAATAAGAAGATATTCGCACTGGATATGGGTGCGCTGGTTGCCGGTGCCAAGTATCGTGGTGAATTTGAGGAACGTCTGAAGACGGTTCTGGATGAAGTAAAGAAATCAGAAGGTGAGATCATCCTCTTTATTGATGAGCTGCATACGATCGTTGGAGCCGGTAAGACAGATGGTGCAATGGATGCAGGCAATATGTTAAAGCCTATGCTTGCCCGTGGCGAACTGCATTGTATCGGTGCAACGACACTTGACGAATACAGACAGTATATTGAAAAGGATGCAGCACTGGAACGTCGTTTTCAGCCGGTACAGATCGATGAACCGACGGTAGAAGATACGATCTCCATTCTTCGTGGTATCAAGGAAAGATACGAGGTGTTCCATGGAGTTAAGATCTCGGATGGTGCATTGGTAAGTGCAGCGGTACTTTCCAACCGGTACATTACAGATCGTTTCCTTCCGGATAAAGCGATCGACCTTGTCGATGAAGCCTGTGCGATGATCAAGACGGAGTTGGATTCCATGCCGGCCGAAGTTGATGAGATCACAAGAAAGATCATGCAGCTTGAGATCGAGGAAGCCGCACTGAAGAAAGAGGAAGACCACCTGAGCAAGCAGAGACTGGCGGATATACAGTCAGAGCTTGCAGAGTTAAAGGATAAAGCAAATAATCTGAAAGCCAAATGGGAGAATGAAAAGGCAGGCGTTGAGAAGATCCGTAACCTGAAAGAGGAGATCGAGAAGATCAAGAATGATATTCAGGTTGCCCAGAGAAATTACGATCTGAACAAAGCAGCCGAATTGCAGTATGGCAAACTCCCGGCAGCTCAGAAAGAACTGGAACTGGCAGAGCAGTCTGCATCGGAGAAAGAACGAAAGCTGGTACATGAGGTCGTATCAGAAGAAGAAATTTCGGAGATTGTATCCAAGTGGACCGGTATTCCGGTAGCCAAACTGACGGCGAGTGAAAAGAGTAAGACACTGAATCTTGCAGATGAACTTCATAAGAGGGTTGTCGGTCAGGATGAAGCTGTTGAATATGTCAGCGATGCGATCATCCGTTCCAAAGCAGGAATCAAGGATCCAAGCAAGCCGATCGGCTCATTCCTGTTCCTTGGACCAACCGGTGTAGGTAAGACAGAGCTTGCAAAGACACTGGCAGAAGCTTTATTTGATAATGAACAGAACATGGTTCGTATCGATATGAGTGAATATATGGAGAAATACAGTGTATCCAGACTGATCGGAGCGCCTCCTGGATATGTAGGCTACGATGAAGGCGGACAGCTTACCGAGGCAGTCCGTAGGAAACCATATTCGGTTGTCTTGTTCGACGAAGTAGAGAAGGCACACCCGGATGTATTCAATGTATTATTACAGGTATTAGATGATGGACGTATCACGGACTCACAGGGCAGAACGGTAGACTTTAAGAATACGATCATCATCATGACATCGAATATCGGTGGTGTGGATATCGCAGAAGGCGGTGGCGAGATCACGGATGAGATACGGGAGACAGTTATGAACAAACTGAAACAGCACTTCCGTCCGGAGTTCCTGAACCGTATCGATGAGACGATCATCTTCAAGTCATTAAGCAAAGAGAACATTGGCAGTATCGTTGATCTTATGGTCAAGGATCTGAACAAACGTCTGGCTGGACAGGAGATCACGATCAAGCTTACGGATGAGGCTAAGAGTGCGATCATCGATCAGGGCTATGATCCGGTCTATGGTGCAAGACCATTGAAGCGTTTTATTCAGAAGAATGTTGAGACACTGGTTGCCCGTATGATCCTTGCAGGTGAAGTATCCACCCAGTCAGCGATCATCATTGACTATGACGGTCAGAAATTGACAGCGAGAAATGAGAAGTAGTAATATAAACAGGTAGTAAATGCCTGGTGACAACTAAAATAAGCATGATAAAAGGGATTGGCATTGAAAATATTTTTCGGTGTCAGTCCCTTTAATCTTATTTTAATGATGGCATGCCATTGTATATTAAGATAGGGAGGTTGTGTCCATGCGCATTTTGGTTGTTGAAGATGAATTGGATCTAAATCATATAATATGTAATAAACTGACAAAAGAAGGATACAATGTAGATGCCTGTTTTGACGGGCAGGCAGCACTTGATTATCTGGAGACGGCAAGTTACGATGGAGCTATAATGGATATTATGATTCCGAAAAAAGATGGTATGTCGGTTTTAAAAACAATCCGGGCAGAAGGAATACAGGTTCCGGTGCTTTTTTTGACTGCAAAGTCCGAAACGCAGGATATTGTCAGGGGACTGGATGCAGGAGCCAGTGACTATATGACAAAACCGTTTGAGTTTTCGGAATTGCTCGCAAGGTTAAGGGTAATGCTTCGTACTGTACATATAAGTAATGACAGCATTTTGAATTATGGGTCATTACAGATTGATACAAATAATCACCGGGTTGTCCGGGATGGTGTGACTGTCGATCTTACAGTCCGGGAATATGCAATCCTGGAATATCTGGTGCGTAACAGGAACATTGTTGTCACAAGAGAGCAGATCCGTGCAAATATATGGAGCATTGATGATGATATCAATTCAAATGTAGTTGATGTATATATTCGATATCTTCGCAGAAAAATCGATGATCCTTTTGAAGAAAAACTGATACATACGATCCGGGGAGTAGGTTATAGACTGGAATGTTAAAAAGGAAAATTTCATTTATTAATTTTACTGTTATTGTTTGTGGACTTATCATTGCAGCAGGAACGATATGTCTTTTATTGATGCAGAAGAATCTGATCACAGAGGATACTAAATATCTGGCTTATACAGAACTGGCGCAGGAAGTGAAACGTGCAAAAAAAAATATAGGATTTGATGAGAATGAGAATCCGTATATAAAAAGCGATTTTTACGATCTGGAAGAAAAAGATACTTATAACGAAAATGTATATGTGTTTTTACAGTCAAGAGATGGAAGTTTTCTTGATGGCAGAATGCCGGATGATTCCAGAACCGGGCTTGATATCGGATTACAGAGCCTTACAAAAGTAACCTTTCAGGGAGAGCGTTATTACGTAGCAAGCAGACGTGGAAAAATGAAGAATGGAACGGAGGATGACAGTTTTTATCTGGTATGTGCTATGATATCGGAACAGGCGGCGAAAGACAATTATCGCGGACTGTGTCATCAGTCATATTTGGTGATAGGAGTTGTTGGCGCATTTTTTATTTTGTTTGCCCTTTTATTAAGATATCTGATCGCTGTACCAATGAGACAGTTGAATGAATCGATAAAAAAGAGCGGAGAGAATCTGGATTTTACGGATAGTCTGGAATATAAAGGATGTTTTAAAGAACTTCAGATGTTAACAGATGCAAATAATCATTTGTACCAGAGAGTGCAGCAGGAGTTGGAACGTCAGGAAGAATTTAATGCGAATGTATCCCATGAACTTCGTACGCCTATTGCTGTTATGCATGCACAATGCCAGGTGTCGAGAGAGGTGGCAGAAAAGAAGCAGGATAAAGAAGCAATAAAAAGTATAGAGGTATTTGAGCGACAGACAAACCGTATGAAGAATCTGGTTGATCAATTGCTTCAGATGACTGCAATAGATAGAAAGGGGACAACATTCAGTATAGAAGATATTGATGTTCGGGATGTAATTGAATCTGCATGTGATGATATAGCATATATTGATACGAAACACATTACATTTGAATATTCCCTTCAGCCGACTATCATACAGGCAAATATGAATCTTATCTATATTGTTATAAATAACCTGCTTTCAAATGCTGTAAAGTATAGCAATGAAGGAGCTAAAATCTATGTGTCCTGTGGAGAGAAAGACGGAAAGTCGTATATTCGTATTCAGGATGAAGGCTGTGGAATAGAGAAAGAAAATATATCCAAAATATTTGAAAGCTTTTATCGGGAAGAAAAAGATCGTAATGCGGAAGGTTTTGGTCTGGGACTTTCACAGGCAATGAAGATTGCTGAGTTATATGGGGGAGGGATTTATGTTGAAAGTACAAAGAATAAAGGAAGTATTTTCACATTTTTTATTCCAAAACCTTAAAAATAAATAGAAGAATGTCGAATTTTTAATAGAGCTTTAATATTGGATTTTTATAATCCGATATTAGGGTTCTTTTTTTTATGTAGAAAGAACAATATATCGAGTAGGACTTGCTTGGAGGATTATATGAGAAATTATAAACGATTGATTCATTTGTTACTTGGACCGGTTCTATTCCTGTTGGCATGCTTTCTTTTACCGCATGCAGTTCTGCCGACATTTGCAGAACGGGCAGCAGTTGGAACGGTATTCTGGATGGCATACTGGTGGGTAACAGGTCCGGTAGATTATGCAGTAACGGCGTTTTTGCCGATTGCGATCAATGCAGTAGTTCCTATGGCGGAGATGAAGGCCATAATATCGAATTATGCGGACGAAACGATTCTGCTATTGCTTGGAGCTTCGATCATAACAGTATTATGGGAAAATACAGGACTGGACAAACGAATTGCAATCACGTTTCTGCGTCTGATCGGAAACAGTCTTAGAATGCAGCTTGTGTTCTGGTTTGCGTTGTCAATGGTATTATCTGCGGTGCTTCCGAATGCAGTAGTATGCGCAACGATCACGCCGATCGCAGTTTCTATGCTGAAATATATTGGAATGGATGACGTGAAAAACAGCAAGACGGCATCGAAGATCCTGCTGACGATCGCTTATGCGACAGGACTTGGTGGTCTGGCATCTCCACTTGGTGGGGCTATGAATCTGGTAACGGTGGAATATATCCAGCAGTTGACCGGAAAAGAATATATGTATTCCTCCTGGGTTATCCGGTTCCTTCCGGTTATGCTGATTTTAATGCTGATCAATGTAGTATTTATTCTTCGTGATGTAAAGAAGACAGATCTGTTAGGTGGTTCCAGTGAATATTTTGCGGAACAGTACCGGAAGCTTCCAAAGATGAGCTTTGAAGAAAAATCCGCACTTGTGCTGTTTGTAGTGGCAACAGGTCTGGCATTTACCAGACAGCTTTATCAGGATATATTGCCGGGATTAAAGCCTGCATATGTATTTATCATCTGTGCGATCATCGCCTTTCTTTTTACAAATAAAGAGGGAAAACGGATCATGGTCTGGAAACAGGTGCAGGGAAAGATCGTCTGGGATCTGATGTATATATTTGCCGGAGGTCTGGCACTTGGAAGCCTGATCAATGCAACAGGTGTTGCAAAAGCACTTGGAGAAGTGATTTCTTCCCTTGATATGAAGGGTGGTTTTGTAACGATCCTGATCATTCTGGCTGCAACACTACTGTTGTCGGATGTGACCTCAAATACAGCTACGGCAGCGGTTGCGATTCCACTTGTGATCTCAATCACACAGGGATGTGGGCTGAATCCGATTCCGTATATATACGTAGCATCCATTGGTGTGAACCTGTCTTATATGCTGCCAACGTCGATCCGTGCGATTCCGGTGGGATATGGACTGGAACCAAAGTATATGTTCCGGGAAGGCTGGAAGATTTCCCTTATCATTATTCTTGTAATGTCGATCATTTGCACATTGCTGTTAAAATACTGGAGCACATTCAGTACGGTGTAAAAAAAGCCATACAGAAACGGGCGTGAAACAAAGAGAAAGAAATGGAGAGAAGGCATGTCTGTCGTATCATACATATTTATAGTATTCTTAGCAGTTACAGTTTTGATATATTATATAGTACCAAAGAAAATCCAGTGGTGGGTGCTCCTTGCCGCAAGTGTGGTTTTCTATGCTTATAGTGGGATTGATGATCTCCTGATCGTAGTTGGAACCGCATTTCTGGTATATCCGTTGACAATGTTGATGGAGAAAAATCTGGAGGAACAGGACCGGCTGCTTCTGGATGCAGATAAGAGAACTGCAAGAAAGATAAAAACAGCACAGAAAAAGAAACGAAAGAAATATCTGGTGCTGGCATTGCTGATCGTAATAGGTGCGCTTATTGTATTCAAGGTGACAGGATTTGCCATCGAGAATATCAAACGTTTTCTTCCATACGAAGCGATACAGCGGATTCCGGACTGGCATTTCCCTGCACCGCTTGGAGTTTCTTTTTATTCCTTTATGATGATCTCTTATCTGGTTGATGTCTATAACGGAAGGATCCATGCACAGAAGAATTTTCTGAAATATCTGTCGTATGTATTATATTTTCCACATATTACGCAGGGACCGATTGCGCGATATGAACTGGTTGCGCATCAACTATGGGAAAAGCATAAGTTTGATTATGATACGGTGATAAAAGGTACATGGTTGATTCTGTGGGGAGCACTTAAGAAAATGGTGATGGCAGACCGTATCAGTCCATTTGTGACAGAAGTATTTAAACATTCTGATCAGTATGAAGGTATGATCTTCTTTCTGGCGGCGGTTATGTATTCCATCCAGATTTACTGTGATTTCTCCGGATGCATGGATATTGTACGTGGTGCGTCGGAGTGCTTTGGCATTACGCTTGGAGAAAATTTCAGGCGGCCATATTTTTCTCAGACGTTGCCGGAGTTCTGGAGAAGATGGCATATTTCACTCGGAGCGTTCTTCAGAGAATATGTATTCTATCCGGTATCGACTTCAAAGATCCTGTTGAAATGGAATACCAAGGTGCGGAAATATCTGGGAAATGCCATAGGAACCGGATTTGCTTCTTGTGTACCGATCCTGTGCGTATGGATTCTGACCGGACTCTGGCATGGGGCAAAGTGGAATTATATCGGCTGGGGACTGTTTCACGGAATCCTGATCTGTTTATCGACATTATTTGAGCAGCCGGTCGCTAAATTAACAGAGAAACTGAATATACGGACAAACTGTATAAGCTGGAATATATTCCGGATGCTTCGGACATTTTTATTATGCGTGATCGGACGTATCATTTTTATGGGAAGTGGAATCCGTGCGTCTTTCCATATGATAGCTTCCTGTGTGGTTGACCGTGGTACATTTTATGACATTATAAATACATTTGCTCTGTCCCAGCGGGAATGGGGACTGATCCTGATTGGTTGTCTGATCCTGTTATGTGTATCAGTTGCACAGGAGATCCGGGAACAGATGGGGATCAAAGAGGATATCAGAAGCTGGCTGCTACGTCAGAATCTCTGGCTGCGCTGGCTGGTTCTGATCGTTGGAATTTTATGTGTATTGACGTTTGGTGTATATGGTTCCGGCAGTCATATCGCATTCATCTATGAACAGTTTTAAGGGTAGGAGAACAAAACATGAAAACAGGAAAGAAAAAGGTTTTGGCAATAATAAAAAAAGTAATTTCAATCCTACTGTTTTTTGTCATATTGTTATATTCTATATCGAAGGTCGGACAGTTTGCCAGACCGGATGAGAGTGACGCAGAGGCATGGGCAGAGTATTACGCGGAAGAAAAGGATACGGTCAATGCATTGATGATCGGATCCAGTGCGATATTCCGTTATTGGAATCCGCCACAGGCATATGAGGAACAGGATTTTACCTCGGCTATGCTGGCTAGCTCGATCCAGGATCTGAATATGGCACCATATATTATGGAAGAAGCGGTAAAAAGTCAGAACGTGGACGTGTTTGTTATCGAGGTCAGAACCATGATCGCCAGAAATACAAATGATGATCACAGCCAGGAAGAACGGGACTATTGGTTTGAATTGCTTATATCCGGCATGAATCCATCCATAACAAGGCTGCAGGCAATTCAGTCTATACATGGTGGAAGCTTTGTGAAGAAAGCAGAAATGATGGTTCAGATATTAAAATATCATAATAACCTGATGGAATTTGACCGGGAATTTATGATCAATCGTCTGAACAATCCGTCCAGTGATGATAAATTTGCAAGACCAAAATCAACAATCACAAATCTCAAAAACAAGAAACCGGATTATACAACGAATCAGAGTCTTGAACTGTCACAGGCATCTAAGGATACTCTGGATGCAATCGAGAAAAAGGCAAATGAACTGGGAAAAAAGGTGCTGTTTATAGCGACACCGTATGTACCGGATGAGAGTCAGATCCGGGAGCATCTGGCTGTGGATGCCTATTGTGAGAAACAGGGCTATGACTGCCTGGATCTAAATCAGTATGTTGATGAGATGGATATTGATTTTAAAACGGATTTCTATAATCCAAAGCATACGAATATAGCAGGAGCAAAAAAGGTGACAAGCTTTCTTGGAGCATATCTGAAGGAAAAGTATCAGTTGCAGGAAACTCTGACTGAGGATCAGAAGGTAAGCTGGGAAGATGCCTGTAAGGTATGGGATGAGGAAGACCGGAAATTTATGAAAAAATGGAAGAAAAATGTAAAAAAGATTACAAAGAAAAAGGAGAAATAACAGGATCGATATGGAAACCGTGCTTCATTATATAAAAAAATATGCAGAGACACAACCGGATACGCTGGCTGTCTGTGAGTTAAAAAAACATCTGACATATGCGGAGTATTGGACGGCAATCAGAAAGATGGCAAATGTCCTGCTTCAGAATGGTATAAAAAAGAACGCACATGTTATTTTACGATGCACACAGAACATTGAATATATGGTTTTGTTTTCAGCCTTGCAGTATATGCAGGCGCTTGTGATTCCTGTTGAGCGATCTACTTCACCTGAGCGCATGCAGGAAATCAGGGATAAGGTGGATGCAGAATGGCTGATCTCAAACAAAGAGTCAGATGGACTGCGCTGGTTATCCCCGAAGAAGCTGATGGAACAGATGGAGAATACAGAAGAACTGGATGTTCCGCTTCCAAATGCAGATTCACGTTCGATGCTGTTGTTCACAACGGGTACGACCGGCAGCTCAAAGGGTGTTGTCATGCATCATAAGAATGATGTGGCAATTGCTGGGAATGTTATGAAGGGAACACAGATGAAACCAGGAAATGTGGAGATCATACCGATGCCACTCAATCATTCCTTTGGTATAAGACGGTATCAGTCGGATATGATAAGTGGCGGAACTGTCTGTCTGATGAATGGTATGGCTATGATAGGCAATCTCTGGAAGATGCTTGAGCAGTACCATGCAACATCGATGGCAATTTCTCCTGCAACACTTGGAATGATCTTTCATTTGTCAGATGACAGGATTGCAGGATATGCCGATCAGATCGATTATATACAGGTGGGATCAGCCCCGCTTCCGGAAACGGACAAGGAAAAGCTGCTCCGGTATCTTCCACGTACAAGACTTTATAATTTTTATGGATCGTCGGAAGCTGGCTGCTCCTGTATTCTGGAATTCAGCCGTCAGAATAAGAATGGTTGTATCGGATATCCGACCGTCAATTCTCTAGTGCGGTTTATAGATGAAGAAGGGAATATTATAGAGAATGGATCTGAGAAACAGCCTGCTTTACTGGCCTGGGGTGGTCCGATTGTTATGGAGGGCTATTACAATGATCCGGAGCTTACTGCGAAAACGGTAGTGGATGGATATGTTATGACAAATGATCTTGGCTATATGGATGAAGATGGCAGTATTATTCTGGTTGGACGGGCAGATGATGTTATCAACTATGGTGGAAGCAAGATCTCGCCGGCAGAGGTAGAGACTGTTGCGATCCGGTATCCGGGTGTGGTAGATTGTGCTTACAGTTCCGTTCAGGATCCGATCACCGGAGAATTGCCGGTTATGCTGATCGTGCAAGAGGATGGATTTGACGAAACTGCATTCCAGAGCTATATGCAGCAACAGGTTGAAAGCTATAAGTTACCGCAGAAGATATTCTATATCGAGAAAGTTCCGAAGACATTTAAAGGCTCGCTTCTTCGAAAAGAAATAAAAAAGATAGCAGAATTAAAGAATAAAGGAGAATAAAACTATGAATGATTTTATTGCAATGTTAAAGAAGATCAAACCGAATGTTGATTTTGAAAATGAAGATGCACTGGTAGATGATGGAATACTGGAATCTCTGGATATCATAACGATCATTGCAGAGATTGCAGACAAATACGATGTTATCATTCCAAGTGATGAGATCACATCTGATAATTTCAATTCCGCAGAAGCTTTGTACGAATTGGTAGAAGACCTGAAATAATTTTATCGTAAATATGTGCCAATAGTAAAAAGTATAACAGGAAATAGAATGCCCTCAAAGAATGACAGGTCTGCCGTCAGACAGAGAAGATGTCAAACTTTGAGGGCGTTTTTGTTATAAATCTGTGAAGTGTGTCGTAAAAAGCAGAGCAGGATGATATACTGAACAGGTAGAAAAGAATGTTGTATGTATGAGAATCTGACAAGATGCATATCAGAAAATACACTATCTGGCAGGAAGAATAAAATTATGAATGTAATAGAGGAAAAGAAGAAAAAAAGGCATATTCACAGACCCCTTCTTTTTACAGGGATAATTCTGGTCATAGTGATAAATGCAGCAGCGTGGGCTGCTCCGTGGATCAGTGGAAAGATGGGATGGGAAAACTGGTGCGACTGGTATGCGGAACATGTGAATCCGGTTATCGTTGCAGTATTTGCAAGATTTGGCAATCTGTTTTCCTTTTCAATCGGGGAACTTATGATCGTTACGGCAATCCTGCTGATCCTTGCATTTCTGATCCTGAATATTCTGTTGATCTTTTTAAGAAAGCATAAGGGATATCGGAGATTTTGCAGGATCTATGACCTTGTTATTGCATATATAACGGTTGCGGTCTGTCTTATTATGACCGGAAACTGTACGATCTATTATCACTGTTCCTCGCTTCCTGTAAATGAGGAAACAGAGAAACGGCAGTATAAGGTAGAAGAATTGCAGGCACTTCGCAATTATATCGTAAAGCAGTGTAACGAATACAGCACTAAAGTAGAGCGGGATGAAAACGGATACATAACATATGATGGAGATATGCAGGAACAGGCGCGGAATGCTCTTCGGAAACTGTCCGGCCGGTATCCACGGTTGTCCGGCTACTATCCGGATGTCAAGCATATGATGTTTTCCGGGCTGATGAGCCAGAGCTATATGGCGGGATATTATTTCCCGTTTTCGATGGAAGCAAACTGTAATGCAAATATGTATATCACAAATTATCCGGCAACCTATTGCCATGAGCTGGCGCATCTGCATGGGTATATCTATGAGGATGAGGCAAACTTTATATCTTATCTTGCCTGTATCGGCAGCGAAGATCCATTCTTTATTTATTCCGGGTATCTGAGTGTATTGTCCTATGTAGATAATGCCTATTATGAGGCTATCGGGGAGGATGCAGAACAGTATCTGGCAAATGAGAGGATTTCCGAACAGGTGCTTTCCGACGATATCTTTCTGCTCCCGGAGACTTGGGAAAAGGTAGAGGATAAGGCCGTTCTATCGACGGATACCGTCAATCAGGCATCCAATACCTTCACTGAAACAAGCCTGAACCTGAACGGTGTCTCAGACGGTTTCGCAGCCTATGACCGCGTGACCGGACTGTTATTACGATACTACGATGGAGACTTGTATTAAATGTGTATGCTCATAAAAATTCAGCAATCTCTAACAGGATCATAGAAAAAGATTAACAGGTATCCGGTTTTATATACCTTTATGTAACAGACCTTTTTTCACGTCGGTCCTTAGCGAACTGCTAAAGGCAGTGAGGTTAGTACCGTTACGTGAAAAATAGAGCGCGAGCGTTCTGTGAAATAAAGGGTATATAAGACCGGATACCTGTTAATCTTTTTGCGAAATAGAACGAGAGTGATTTGCGAAATGAATGATAGCCTCCAGCTTCTTCCGTACGGTACATTATAATGCCAGCAGCTTCCTGCAGAGGGCAACATGTGCGTTCCCATCGGTCGTACAACTGTTATAAATCTCGACTGTACCCTGTTCAGCAGATTCTGACTTTAAGCCTGCGGCAATCAGGCGGCGACGCAGTTCTACGGCAGTTCCGTGGCTCCCGACAAAAATCTTGATATCCGGACCGACAACGGTTCGGATCATTTTTTCCACAAACGGATAGTGCGTACAGCCAAGCACGATCGCATCGATTCCCTTTTCCAGATAAGGCGAGAGAATCTCCTGCAGATAATCATGAAGCTCCGGACTGTCCAGATCTCCGTTTTCCACAAAGCCAACCAGCTTTGGACATGGTACACGGTAGATTACGGATCGGTCTTCGTATGTATGCATAAGCGATAGAAACTTATCCTGTTTTAATGTCATAGGGGTAGCCATAACTGCGATCCGGTCATGTTCCTTCCAGAGAACGGCTGGTTTTAATGCCGGCTCAATGCCGATCACAGGGATGTCCGGATAGTCTGCACGAAGCATGGCAGCAGAAGCACTGGTTGCAGTATTGCATGCGATCACAATCGCTTTCGCGCCATGTTCAAGCAGGAATTCCACACAGTTCCGGCTTAGATGCTGAATGTCAGTGATCTGGCGTGTGCCATATGGAGCATTCGCGGAATCACCATAATATATATAATTTTCCTCCGGCATCAGTGAAACGATTTCTTTTAAAACACTGATACCGCCAATACCGGAATCAAATACGCCGATTGGACGGGAATTATCTTTCATTTGTAAAACCTCCTAAAAAAACCTGCACTTGAAAATTATACTACTATATGAAAAGAAAAGACAACCTATAAGTGAAAACAATACAAAACAATCTGCAGAAGACGATAAGACATAAATATTGGATGAACAGGGCGTACAGGAAAAAAAGTTGCGTATTCTGTAGCAACCATATATAATCGGGGATGTGAGTACAGATAAAAACAAAAGAAAATAAGACAGAAATAGATCAGGTTAAATAAATATACTAAAACGGTCGGCAGACAGTCAGGAGGAAAGAAATGGAAACCGAGCAGAAACAGAGTACAGAAGCAGAGCAGAGTGAGAGATTGCAGCAGAATGTAGAAGATACGATTCCTGCAAGCCGGGAGCTGAAATCTCGGGTAAAAGAGAAGATGATCGAATATTATGCGGGAGATGCCAGACGGATCCATCATTTTCTGAAGGTTCATTCTTTTGCCAAGCTGATCGGGGAGATGGAAGGAGTCACAGGAGAAGAACTGGAGATTCTGGAAGTCGCTGCACTTGTGCATGATATAGGCATAAAGAACTCAGAAAAGAAATATGGATATAATACAGGAAAGACACAGGAAAAGGAAGGCCCGCCGGAAGCAGAAAAACTGCTTATTCCATTGACAGATGATGCCGCCTTTATTGAGCGGGTATGTTATCTGGTCGGACATCACCATACCTATTCCAATATTGACGGAATGGATTATCAGATACTGGTAGAGGCAGATTTCCTTGTGAACCTGTATGAGGATAAAGAGCATATCAAAGCAGTCCGGTCTGCTTATGAGAAGATCTTCCGGACACAGTCGGGAAGAAAGCTATGTAAGGAGATTTTTGCACTTTCGTAAAAATAAGGAAATCTTAACGGATTTTTAATTTTTGTAGGAGTACATGTGCTTGCAGGAACGGGATAAATTTTATATAATGAATTGATGTGCTAAATGGTACATGAAAAGACAGGTATTTATACTGGAAATAATAATGGATATGAATACAGAAACTTGGAATAAATCATAAAACACAGAAGATATAGTTATCAGGAGGATGTAATGAGTAAATACAAGATTAATACAACATGTGTACAGGGAGGTTATGAACCGGGAAACGGAGAACCACGTCAGGTTCCGATCTATCAGAGTACAACATTCAAATATGCAACAAGTGAAGATATGGGTAAATTATTCGATCTGGAGGCAGATGGATATTTTTATTCCAGACTTCAGAATCCGACAAATGATCTGGTTGCAAAGAAGATCTGTCAGTTAGAGGGCGGCGCAGCGGCGATGCTTACCGGTTCCGGTCAGTCAGCAAACTTCTATGCAGTATTTAATATTGCAAATTGTGGTGACCATGTTGTAGCATCAAATTCCATCTATGGTGGAACCTATAACTTATTTGCGGTAACGATGAAGAAGATGGGAATCGATTTCACATTTGTTGATCCGGATGCATCTGAAGATGAGATCCGTGCAGCGTTCCGTCCGAATACCAAGGCATTATTTGGTGAGATCATTGCAAATCCGGCTCTGACCGTATTAGATATTGAGAAGTTTGCAAAGGTAGCGCATGAACAGGGAGTACCGCTTATTGTAGATAATACATTCCCGACTCCGATCAACTGTCGCCCGATCGAATGGGGAGCAGATATCGTAACCCATTCCACAACCAAATACATGGACGGACATGGAGCAGCTATCGGTGGATGCATCGTAGATGCCGGAAAGTTTGACTGGATGAAATATGCAGACAAATTCCCGGGACTCACCACACCGGATGACAGCTATCATGGAATTACATATGCAGAGAAGTTCGGAAAAGAAGGCGCATTTATCACAAAGGCAACTGCACAGCTGATGCGTGATTTTGGTTCTGTACAGTCTCCACAGAGTGCATTTATCCTGAATCTCGGACTGGAAAGTCTGCATGTCAGAGTAAAACGTCACTGCGAGAATGCACTCGCAGTTGCAAAATATCTGGAACAGAATGATAAGGTTACTTATGTGAATTACTGCGGGCTGGAAAATGACAAATATCATGCACTTGCAGAAAAATATCTGCCAAACGGCTCCTGTGGCGTTGTAAGCTTCGGTGTAAAGGGCGGAAGAAAAGCAGCGGAAGAATTCATGAAGCACTTAAAACTCGGTTCGATTGAGACACATGTAGCGGATGCGAGAACCTGTTGTCTGCATCCGGCAAGTGCAACACACAGGCAGATGAATGATGAAGAATTGACAGCATGCGGTGTATATCCTGATCTTGTCCGTTATTCATGTGGACTGGAAGATGCTGAAGATCTGATTGCAGATCTGGAACAGGCATTTGCACAGATTTAAGATCTGAACCGGTCTGAAATATAGAAAGAAGATAGCCACAGCAGAACTGTTATAGAAAATAGCAAAGGAAATATCCTGCTATGGATGGAGGAAGAAATGAAGTTAAGAATTGCCAAGGGTTGTATTGTAATTATGCCCGTGATCGGTACTCTGGGACTGTTTATATTTACATTTGTTGGAAAGATCATATACGGATGGGGACTGTTTGTTATCATGCTGTTATTATCGGGTATTATCAATCAGTTATTTTTCCGTTGCCCGCACTGTGGAAAGTCAATTCCTGCAAATGCGACACTGAATCAGAAATACTGTCCGTTGTGCGGAGCTGACCTTGGTCTTATTGATTCACCGTTCAGTTATTATTCGAAATGCAAAAAAAATAAGAATGGACAGTATCAGGCATACACTACAGTTGGGTATCTGGCATTTATTGTTGGTACAGCAATCGTATTATTTATCGTTGTAGCACTTCTGGGATTTGACAGTGTATTTAAAGGAACCGGACGGATCCTGATTCTTGCGGCACTGGCGCTTGGATTTTTGATCGGTATGATGTGCAGATGTATCGTAGGGTCAGCTGCGAAGCTTGATAAAGAACATCTGTATTACAGTAAGATCCCCGGAAGATGGAAATGTTATGATATTTCTGATATAAAGGAACAGGCAAAGCTGCATAAGCCGTTTTACCATGTGGTAAGAGGGTATGTTATGATGACCAATCAGGGTGTCGTGACCATTCCGGTAGCTACTTATAAAGGTGGAAAGGAATTCCTTCAGAAGCTGACAGAATATATTAACGAGCCGATGGTGGATATTATGCCTGAGATGGTGGCATCCAAGAGAAGCGAAGAAGGCAAGAAGGCAGAAGTTGAATACAGAGCCTATAAGGACAGTATAAAAGAGAAAGGTGAAAATTAAGTATGGAAAGCGGCAAGATAAAGAATGAAGCGTTGTTAGAGGCGATTGAAATATTTAAAGCAGAGAACAATCAGCAGAATCTGAAGAATTTCATCGAGAAGCTGTTACAGGCGAGATTTATCCTGCCTGCAACACTGGATCCAAAACCGGTAAAAGATGATCAGGGAAGGATCATGGGAGATGGAAAATTCAGAGTAAATTTCCGTGTTATCACAGATAATACAGGAAAGAACTTCTTCCCATGTTTTACAAATGACGAAGAATTCGAGCATGCCATCAAGGAAGTAGAAGTTGAGAAGATGGCACTTACTTATAAAGAGGTTGCCCCACTGGTCCTGAATTCCAATGGTCAGATCCAGGGAATCGTGATCGATCCCTACACAGTTGGTATGCAGGTCCCGGATGCACTTATAAAGACAGTGGATGAGAGCAGAAAGAGTGTGCTTGATGAGCATAAGAATACGAATATCAAGAAGCATACAATTCCGGCAAATACAAAGATCCGTTTAAGAAGTCCGAAATATATGCCGGTTGATATGTTGGATGAAGCAAAGAAATTCCTGGCTGAACGTCCAAATGTAAAGGCAGCTTATATCCAGATGATGGAAAAAGAAAATTCAGATGAAGAGTATCTGATCACAATTGATTTTGAAGGTGATGAAGAAGATTTATTTGATTCCCTTCTCCCAAAGATAAAACCGCTTGCGTTTGGTATTCCAATCGCACTTACAGGAACAGATAACGGACTTGGAAAAAAGGTTACAGAGAATACAGAGCCATTCTATAAAAAAGAAATTGTAGGAGATAATAATGTTTAAAAAATATCTGATCATGTTTCTGATATCTATGGTTCCGATCGTGGAACTGCGAGGTGCGATTCCATATGCAGCGGTATTCGGAATACCGACATTTCGTGCACTGATCATCTGTATGATCGGCAACATGCTTCCGGTTCCGGTGATCTACTGGTTCGCCAGACGGGTTCTGATGTGGGGAAAAGATAAGAAATATATAGGGAAATTTTTTACATGGTGTATTCAGAAGGGCGAAAAAGGCGGACAGAAGCTGCTTGAGAAAACAGGCGGCGGAGTCTATATCGCACTGATGTTGTTTGTCGGGGTTCCACTTCCGGGTACAGGAGCCTGGACGGGTACTCTGGCAGCCAGCTTCTTAGATCTTGACTGGAAGAAGAGTGCACTTGCCGTTATAGGTGGTGTTGTACTTGCAGGACTGATCGTGGGAGTTGTAAGTTATGGACTGCTTGGCGCGATTGCAGCATTATTCTGATATCATAAATATGGAATAATATTTTAATAAGAGATATGTCTGCAGGACGAGAGAAGCTGCAAAACTTGTAGGCGTATAAGGAGATAGATATGGTAAATCCGGCATCAATTTTTAAGATAAAATCCGCGTGGGAGAAATTTGCATCCAATCATCCGAAGTTTCCGATGTTTTTACAGGCTGCGATGGCAAGCGGGATCAAAGAAGACTATATTATAGAAGTAAAGATCACGGATCCGGAGGGAAAGCAGATCTGTACAAATGTAAAACTGACAGAATCGGATATGGAATTATTCCATATCTTAAAGGATCTGAAGGGGTAAATACAGACAATCCAATAAATGCGGCATATTTCTTTATAAAATTAAAAAATAGAGAATATGTCTAAAAACAGAAAAAGATTTCTTGACTTGCACTGTATACTTGTGTTATTGTTAATCGTGCGATGAAAGAGGTCTTTTTTTTATGCCTTAAAATAAGTAATGGAGGTAGATGGAAGTGCGCGTTAAAATAACATTGGCATGTCAGGATTGTAAACAGCGTAATTACAATATGACAAAGGATAAGAAAACGCATCCAGACAGAATGGAAACAAAGAAGTACTGCAGATTCTGCAAGAAGCATACAGTACACAAGGAAACAAAATAGTTCCGGACCAGTGAAGGAGGATTGGTTTAATGGCAAAAAGTGAAGAAAAATCAACAGCTCTCAAGAAAAGCTGGACCCAGGAACTAAAGGGTGAATTCAAGAAAATCACATGGCTTGACAGAACAACCCTGTTTAAGCAGTCAGCCGTAGTAATCGTTTCAACGGTAATCCTCGGAGCTATTATTGCAGTCGTTGACTGGCTTATACAAATAGGCTTGAATTTCATAATATAATGAGTAAAGGTTGGTGAATTATATGGCAGATGCAGAAAGCGCAAAATGGTATGTAGTCCATACCTACTCAGGTTATGAAAATAAGGTTAAAGCTGATATTGAGAAAACAATTGAAAACAGAAAATTACAGGACCAGATATTAGAAGTATCTGTACCCGTAGAAGAATCCATTGAGGTTAAGAACGGTGTACAGAAAGCTGTTACCAGAAAACTGTTTCCCGGCTATGTCCTGCTCAATATGATTATGAACGATGCTACATGGTATGTAGTTCGTAATACAAGAGGTGTTACAGGATTCGTAGGACCGGGATCAAAACCGGTTCCGTTATCAGATGATGAGATGAAGTACCTTGGAATCAACAAGGAGACAATCGTGATCGATGCGGAAGTAGGCGATATGGTTGAGGTTACAGCAGGTGCCTGGGAAGGTACCGTGGGTAGTATTAAGGCAATTAACCCAAGTAAACAGACCATTACCATCGATGTAGAAATATTTGGCCGTGCAACATCTGTAGAGATTGCATTCGCTGATATCAAGAAATTGTAAGAGTGAGTGGAAGGGTATCCCCCGTTATTACCACAATATTTTTGGAGGTGCGCTAAGATGGCGAAGAAAGTAGAAGGATATATCAAATTACAGATTCCTGCAGGAAAGGCAACACCTGCACCACCTGTTGGACCGGCTCTTGGTCAGCATGGTGTTAATATCGTTGCATTTACAAAAGAATTCAATGCTAGAACTGCTAACGAAGGAGATATGATCATTCCTGTTGTTATTACAGTTTATCAGGATAAGAGCTTTAGCTTTATCACTAAGACTCCTCCTGCATCACTTCTGATCAAGAAGGCTTGTAATATCAAATCCGGTTCAGCTAACTCAAAGAAGACAAAGGTTGCAACTATCTCAAAGGCTAAGGTTCAGGAAATTGCCGAACTTAAGATGAAAGATTTAAATGCTGCAAGCCTTGAAACTGCTATGAGCATGATCGCTGGAACAGCTCGTTCAATGGGCGTTACAGTTGAAGAGTAATTAAGAATAAAAACATTTTGGTGGGAGGGTCGCTCCCGATAAGACCACAGGAGGTTTATAATGAAGAAGAGTAAGAAATATATAGATGCAAGCAAGCTCTATGACAAAACAGCCGTTTACGAATTCGAAGAGGCAGTTGCTTTGGTAAAGAAGATGGCTACAGCTAAATTTGATGAGACAATCGAAGCTCACTTAAGACTGGGCGTTGATGGACGTCACGCAGATCAGCAGGTACGTGGTGCAGTTGTATTACCTCATGGAACAGGTAAGACAGTTAAGGTTCTCGTATTCGCTAAGGGAGATAAGGTAGACGAAGCTCTTGCTGCCGGTGCTGATTACGCAGGTGGTGAGGAATTAGTTCCAAAGATCCAGAAAGACGGATGGTTAGATTTCGATGTTGTTGTAGCTACACCTGATATGATGGGTGTTGTTGGACGTCTTGGTCGTGTACTTGGACCTAAGGGCTTAATGCCAAACCCTAAGGCTGGTACAGTTACAATGGACGTAACAAAAGCAGTTAATGATATCAAAGCTGGTAAGATAGAGTACAGACTTGATAAAGCCAATATTATCCATGTGCCAGTGGGAAAAGCTTCCTTTACAGAGGAACAGTTAGACGAAAACTTCCAGACCTTAATGGATGCTATTGTAAAAGCAAAGCCATCAGCTGCTAAGGGACAGTACCTTAAGAGCGTTGTAATTGCTTCAACAATGGGTCCTGGTGTAAAGATTAACACAACAAGATTTGCGTAAATCTTATATACCAATATATTGACAGAACGACCATCATGCAGGACGCGCCTGTGTGGTGGTCGTTTTGTACTATATGGAAAATCTTTAAGGGAAGGTAAAAACTTCCTTGACATATACAGGCTGCTCAGCTAAAATTTTTATGGGTAAACGCTTTAGTGTGGAAAAACATAAAAGCGAAAAAGTAAAGCCAAGATCAGACATGGAGGATAGTCACATATGAGACAGAAGAAGATTCATTACATCTATAACGATGCAATGGAATGTATGGATTTTGATGAAAGAAAAAAGCTTCAGGGAGAGAGACTGAGAGCTACCGTAGAGTTGGAATATAATAATGTTCCGGCTTACAGAAAGAGAATGGACGAAGCCGGAGTAAAACCGGAAGATATTAATGGAATTGAAGATATCGTAAAGCTTCCATTTACGCAGAAAACCGATTTGAGAGATAATTTCCCATATGGACTATTTGCTGCAGATCTTAAAGATATTGTACGTATTCAGGGTTCTTCAGGAACAACCGGAAAGCCGATCGTATCAGGATATACGGAAAATGATATTAAGGTATGGACAGAGATGGTTGCCAGAGCACTGACTGCTGCAGGCGGTACAAAGGATGATATCATTCAGATTGCTTATGGTTATGGTTTATTTACTGGCGGACTGGGGGCACATCAGGGTGCAACAGAGATTGGGGCTACAGTAATTCCAATGTCATCCGGTAATACACAGAGACAGATTATAATGATGAAAGAGCTTGGTGCTACGATGCTCTGCTGTACACCATCTTATGCAACATATCTGGCAGAAACCATCCATGAAATGGGAATCAAGCCGGAAGAATTAAAACTGAAATCCGGTTGTTTTGGTGCAGAGCCATGGACAGAGGAAATGAGACAGCATCTGGAAGATCTGCTTGATTTTGATGCACTCGATATCTATGGACTTACGGAGATCGGTGGTCCCGGTGTTGCATTTGAATGCATGGAAAAGCATGGTATGCATATCAATGAAGATCATGTGCTTGCAGAGATCATCGATCCGGTAACAGAAGAACCGCTTCCGGATGATACACCGGGTGAACTGGTATTTACTACACTGACCAAGACAGGTGCGCCTATGATCCGTTACAGAACACATGATATCTGTACTTTACATCACGGAACATGTGCTTGTGGAAGAACAACAGTTAAGATGAGCCGTATCACAGGACGTACCGATGATATGCTTGTTGTTCGTGGCGTCAATGTATTCCCAAGTCAGATTGAAGCTGTACTGATGGGTGTGAAAGAAGCATCTGCACATTATATGCTGGTAGTTGATCGTGTGAATTCACAGGATAAGCTTACTGTTCAGGTGGAATTAAAGGATGATGTTGATATAAACGATGCGGATAAGCTTGAGAAGCTGGCTGCATATATCAAGACACAGATCAAGCAGACTCTGCTGATCAGTGCCAAGGTAGAACTGCTTCCGCCGAAGTCTATTGCTCGTTCCGAGGGCAAGGCAAAGCGTATCACTGATAACCGAAACACCGGCTTCTAAAATGGTTGATGTAGCATGAGATTATTTCCTGCTATAGTTCTGTCATCATAAATGACTCGTTGCGGTTCCTATTCGCTGCATATGTCTGTTTCGTAAATGCTCCTGTGCCAACTCGTCCTTCGGACTCAGACAGGCACTCGCATTTACTGACAATATGCAGCTCATAACGGAAGCCTCACTTATGTCATTTTTTGATGACAGAGCTAATAGCAAGAAGTAATCTCATGCTTTTTAATTTCCGCATATGTCTGTTTCGTAAATGCTCCTTTGCCAACTCGCCTTTGGCTGAGCGGAGCACTTAGTGAAGACGAGCGTTAGCGCGAAGTCTGGGGTTAGTGTAGCTTACTCTAATGTACAATGTGCAACTCATAACGAAATCCTTGCGAATGTCATGTTATAGCGCAAATAATATCCTGAGATATTAAAATTTATTGTGGGTGCCTTTTTGTAAAGTGCGTTACGGTGAGTACGATTAATTGTGTAGAACATTTCCCCGGTTTTTATATATCGTCAGAAGCCGGATGTGTTCGGTTGTCAGATTATTGTGACAGAGAGTGCTTGCAGATAGCTTCGGTTGTGCCTATAATATAGACTATGAGATTAAACAGGCAATTGCAGAAAGCATATTGTAGATTTTGTTTAAACATTTTGACTTACCAACTCAGAGGCATTTGAGTCCGCCGGTCCTTAGATGGCGTGTAAACGGCATCTTAGTACCGTTGCAGGACGAAACGAGCGGAAGCGTCCTCTGGTTGGTAATGTCAGAAATGTTTAAACAGAGCATAGAATATTCTGCAATGCCTGTTTTGAACAGACAACCAGGAGGCAGACAGATATGAAAGCGGAATATATGCTCCGAATCAGATATTTTCTGGCACATAATAAAATAAAGGTGGTACTATGTCAGCTTGCTTTTCTACTGGTTTCGTCGTTTATTCTGGTTCCGGTTGTATTTCGTGGATTCTATCTGGCGATCAAATTGTCCGGATACAGTTCGATCACGAAAGAGAACTTTCTGGATGTCCTGATCAAGCCGGGATCTATTATTTATATATTGCTTCTTATTGTGCTGCTCATGGTGTTTATGTTGTTGAACCTTACGATGTATATTGTATTGTTTGATGCATCACTCCGGCACAGCAGACATGGCTTGATTGAATATCTGGTACAGGTCGAGAAGCATTTCTTCCGTTTCTTTGGAAAAAGGAAAATTGTACGTATTTTCTACATGCTTCCATTTGCGTTTGCAGTATACATGCCACCGTTTCTGATGGCGTTAAATAATAATACGGTCACAAAATACCTGTTGAAATTGTGTATTCGGGGAACCGGAAAGAAAGCATTTTGGATCGGATTTGCAGTGATCTATCTGATCTGTATCTGGGTTATGTCCGTAAAGATTCCATATATTCGGTTGCTGATCCTTGGAAATGTCGATGCATCGAAAGCAAAAGAGCAGACCCGGCTGACACGACGGGAAAGATTTCATCATTTTATGTTCCAGATGTTATGGGAATTGTTTATTGCATTATTCTGTGCGGTACTATATGCAGTATTTATTCTGGTAAGTGTTCTTGTTATCAAGGCAAAATCTGATGGCGACAATGTTCTGATACTATTTTATGAAGTGTATAATCGTATAAACATCGTTGTCGGAGGGTTGCTGCTTTTTATCTGTGGTATGTTCAACATTTCTGCAGCATTACAGCTCGCACGACCAAAGATGCTTATGTATTATGTAGATAATGCTGATCTTAACAAGCAGACCCATTATGTATTGGTCAGTATGGTTGCTGTTGCCTGTGTATTGGCAATATATCTGAATGTCAGATTTTTGTCTGCAGGTACGACACCGACTTACGCTTCCCTTGGGGCAACGTTGATCACCGCACACAGAGGTTCTAGCAGTGAAGCTCCGGAGAATACGATCCCTGCATTTGAAAAGGCAATCGAAGAAGGGGCAGATTATGTGGAAATGGATGTCCGGCTGACTTCAGATGGGGAACTTGTGCTGATGCATGACCCATCAACCGAGCGGACGACAGGCGTTGATAAGCTGGTATGTGATACTACTTATGAGGAGCTACAGCAATTGGATGCCGGAGCAGAATTTTCAGATGAATATGCCGGAACAAAGATTCCGACCTTACAGGAAGCAATCGATACCTGTAAAGGCAAGGTCATGATGAACATAGAACTGAAAACGGTCCGGAATGACGGAGAACTGGAAGCAAAGGTTGCGCAGGAGCTCAAAGAGAATAACATGGAAGAGCAATGTATTGTCACATCCTTTAAGCAACGGTCTCTTGTACGGATCAAGAAAGATGATCCGGATATCGTGACGGGCTATATATACAGCTTCGGATACAGCAACCGGACAAATTATGAAGCAATGGATGTGTTAAGCATTGATGCCAGATACCTGACCAGGCAGGTGGTAACCGGAGCACATAAAAAAGGTATTATGGTCTGCGCATGGACGGTAAATACCAGCAGCGAGATGCGTCGCATGATGGCAATTGGCGTGGATAATATCATCACGGACCGCGTGCCGCTTGCGAAGAGAACCTTAAAGCATAAGGACAGTAATGCCGTATCAGATATGGTAAAATATATATTTGAACAGTAAAAAAATTATCAATACTATGGAAATTGAGAAAAGAATGTGCTATAACAGAAACTATGAATATTATTTTTTTGCGAAATAGAAACTGAAAGGATGAATAGTTATGGAGAAGAAAAATATTGACTGGTCAAGTATCGGTTTTGGTTATATCAAAACGGATAAAAGATATGTATCAAATTATAAGAATGGTGCATGGGATGAAGGAACATTAACAGATGATGCGAACGTTGTATTAAGTGAGTGCGCAGGTGTTCTTCAGTATGCCCAGACAGTATTTGAAGGATTAAAGGCATATACAACAGAAGATGGCAGAATCGTATGTTTCCGTCCTGATCTGAACGCAAGCAGAATGGCAGATTCAGCAAAGAGACTTGAGATGCCTGCATTCCCGGAAGATAGATTTGTAAAGGCAGTAGAAGAGACAGTAAGAGCAAATGCTGCTTATGTTCCACCTTATGGTTCAGGTGCAACTCTTTACATCAGACCATATATGTTTGGTTCAAATCCTGTAATCGGTGTTAAGCCGGCAGATGAGTATCAGTTCAGAATGTTCTGTACACCAGTAGGTCCTTACTTTAAGGGCGGTGCAAAGCCAATTACGATCAAGGTTTCAGATTTTGACCGTGCAGCACCTCATGGAACGGGTCATATCAAGGCTGGTTTGAACTATGCAATGAGCCTTCATGCAATTGTTACAGCTCATCAGGAAGGTTATGATGAGAACATGTACTTAGATGCAGCAACCAGAACAAAGGTAGAAGAGACAGGTGGAGCAAACTTCATCTTCGTAACAAAGGATGGAACAGTTGTAACCCCTAAGTCAAACAGTATCCTTCCATCAATCACAAGACGTTCACTTATGGTAGTTGCTGAGAAGTACCTCGGACTGAAAGTAGAGCACAGAGAAGTATACTTCGATGAGGTAAAAGATTTTGCAGAGTGTGGTCTGTGTGGTACAGCAGCCGTTATCTCACCGGTAGGTAAGATTGTTGATCATGGCAAAGAGATCTGCTTCCCAAGTGGAATGGAGAAGATGGGACCGGTTATCCAGAAGCTCTATGATACATTAACAGGTATCCAGATGGGTAGGATCGAAGCTCCGGAAGGATGGATCAAAGAGATCAAAGTAGACTAATTATTAAAATAGTTTCTATAAAGAAAGAAAAAATATATGGCGTAAATTCCCTTGGTGGGATTTGCGCCATATATTTTATGTATATTCCCATAAAATATAAATTAGATATAAAATAACATATGATATTAAAAATATGACATCATATCTAATTGAAAGTAAAAAATCTGTTTTGAGAATGCATTTCTAAAACTCAAATTGGATAACAGGTAAAAATGCAAAAATGTATGTTTTTTGTGTGAAATGCGTTTGCTTTATGTGCATTTGTACGAAAATAAAATATATTGCAGTATAACACTTGATATTTATAAAGTGACAATATATACTTGAAAATTGCTAAAAGTAATATTGTACATAACAAAAACCGGCCGATAAAACCGGGAACCAACATGAGATTGCCGTCAGAGAATGGGCAATCTGCAAAGAAATGGAGGAAAACGATGAAAAAGGGATTTTTCAAGAAGGGAACAGCACTTGCGATAAGTGCAGCGATGGCTGTCAGTATGTTGCCAACACTCAACCCAATTGAAAAGGTTGATGCTGCGACTACCTCAGAAAGTACAAAGACGATCACCGGTCTCAGAATAGCAGGGATCACGAATCCAAGAGGTTCCAATGGCGAAACATTAAGTGACACGGAAAAATGGACAGGAAGCTATGTTTACTACGGTAAATATAACGATAAACCAATTAGATTCCGGGTATTGGACAACAATTCCGGTAAGACATTTGGTATTGACAATGGCAGTATGTTGTTAGACTGTGCGACTATTTTAACAGCAGATGAATCAGATCCATCAAAAAGTATATATTTTCAAACAACCGACCGAACAGACTGGAATCAATCTAATATTTATCAATGGCTGAACAGTGGAGCAGAAGGCGAAAAGATTAATAATGGTATGGGAAGAGAAACGACCGGTTTTCTGACCCAGTTTACGAATGCAGACAGGGAAGCAATTGCTTCCAGTACAAAAAAGTCAAAAAATGTCAGAGATGGTGGTTTAAAGACGGCGGCAGGTTATAGTCTGATATTTACACCTCTTACAGATACTAAGGTATTTGTTCTGGATTCTTGTGAGCTGAGAAATAAATCATATGGATATCCGGATAAAGCAACTGCAGTAACTCAGAGATTAAAAATCGGAAAAACAGTTGCCAGTAATTACTATTGGACAAGATCCGGACATTATTCAACCGGCAATCAGGGATGGGGTGAGGCAATGATCAACAGCAAAGGAGCTGTTGAGACCATGCAGTATGGTGGAGAAATCTCACCGGCATTTAACGTGGATGTCTCCAAAATACTGTTTACTTCACTGGTATCCGGTACACGGGGAAAGAATAATGCGGAATATAAACTGACTCTGTTAGACAAGAACATGAGATTGGATATTACAACCAATGAATTAACGAAGAGTGGAGATTCGATTGCTGTACCATATGTATTGAGCGGAACTGACAGAGCCAAAGCAACTCAGGTTTCTTATATGGTTACCAATAAAGGTTATACGGCTGATGATGCAAAAGTCCTTGCATATGGAAAACTTGCCAATGCAAAGCAAAAAGGCAGTGTAACGATTAATCTTGCATCTTTGGCAAGAAAAGTAGGAGGCAGATGTACCGTTGATAATATCTTAAAGGATTATCAGGTGTATGTATTTGCAGAAGATATTCAGACAGATAACGCAAAGACTGCAAATGTAAACGAAGGACTGTTTTCTGACTATGCAAGTACACCGGTCAATGTTGCAGAATATAAATTTGATAATGACAGCAGTAATTCAGGCAACAACAATGGCAAGAAGCCGACTGGTACCGGTAACGGAGAGAATGGAATCAAAAATCCATATGGTTCACATGATGGAGAAACATTAAATACAGCGGATGATTGGAAAGGAAGTTATGTATATTATGGTAAATATGACGGACAGCCGATCAAGTTCCGTATGCTGGATAATGATTCTGCATCAGATTTTGGTACAGATGGAAGTATTCTGTTAGATTGCGATGATGCATTAGATGAGCTCAATGTTCCAGTAGGTTATAATAAATATGAAACATGGTTAAATGGCCAGACCGGATTCCTGAAGGAATTTTCAGAAGACGAGATAGCTTCTATTGCTAAAAGTTCAAAGAGTACAGCATCCAAGGAAGATGGAAAAGGAGTAGTAGCAACATATCAGGGTTCAGTTGTTGAGAATAGCAAGGTTATGACGAATCAGAAAGTATTTGTATTAACCAGTGGAGAAGCAACAAATACGACATATGGTTATCCGGATTCTATTGAAGAAGCAGGACAGAGAGAAAAAGGTTCAGGCTGGATGCTCAGAGATTTATATAAAACAGGAAGAATTACTGTAGGAGCAGCTGTAGAGGCAACAGGAAAGATCAATACGGCCTATGATTCACCTTATGCAATGTCGCCGGTACTTAATGTTAAGAAATCAGCAATCCTTTTTACATCACAGGTAAAGAAGGCTGATGCTGATGGATATAATGCGGAGTATAAACTGACATTATTAGACAGAGACATTAAGACAACACTTGGTGCTATGACACGGACGGGAAATGTAGTAAGAATTCCTTATAGTGTAACAGGTGAGAAAAAGAATAATGTTAATGCGATCACATATGTGGTTACAGATAAGGCTTACGATGCAAATGGATCAAAAATCCTTGCATATGGTAAGTTAGATGCTGTTGACTCAACGAAATTAACAGGCGCTGCAGATCTGGATCTTGCAGCAGTAGTTAACAAGATCGGCAAGAGTGGAATTACAACAGATAACATATTAGAAAAATACAACATATATGTTGTAGCAGAAATTCAGAATAAAGATGATCTGGATACAGTAGATGTTAATGAAGCATTGTTTACAGATTATGCAAGTGCTCCGGTGAAAATTGAGAAATCAGATATTACTAATACAGATGACTCCAAACTGGAGCGTGTCAAGGACCCAACAGCTAAGAAGTCAAGCGACGGAAATACGGTTATTGTTTCTACAGAGACCAAGGGTGCGGATATTTATTATACAACAGATGGAACAACACCAAGTAGAAGCAATGGAACAAAGTATACAGGCCCTATCCCAACAACAAAAGATGGTAAGCCAGTTGATAAGATCAAAGTTATCGCAGTGAAAGATGGAATGAAAGACAGTAATGTGATCGACTTTGATGTTAAGAATATAACTTCTGATGATAACAAGGGTAAGATCGCACAGGTTGATAAGCCAACTGCAAGTCTGACTGAGGATAAAAAGTCTGTTCTCCTTTCAACAAAGACAGAGGGCGCAGATATCTACTATACAACAGATGGAACTACGCCAAGTAAGACAAATGGAAAGAAATATACCGGACCAATCCAGATCACCGGTACAGACGGTAAGACGATCAAGGCGGTTGCTGTTAAGTCAAATATGAAAGACAGTGACGTTATGGAGTTTGATGTAAGTGCATTAAAGCCTGGAACAGAAGATAAAGGTGATAAAGCTCAGGTTGGAAAGCCATCCGTTAAGGCTTCCGATGATGGTACATCACTGATCATCACAGCAGATCCGAAGGATGCAGATATTTACTACACAACAAACGGATCAACACCAAGCAAGAAGAACGGAACCAAATATACAGGACCAATTCCTGCAACAGATAAGAATGGAAAGACGATTGATACGATCAAGGTTATTGGTGTAAAAGATAACATGAAGGACAGTGATATTGCAACTGTCAAGGTAGCAGATCTGAAGACCCAGAAGCCAACGATCGCAGCAAGCGGTGACAAAAAGACAATTACTGTTTCAGCAGTAAAGGGTGCAACGATCTACTACACAACAGATGGAAGCACACCGACCAAGAAGAATGGCAAGAAGTATACAGGACCGATTGATGCGGCTTCTGTTGCCGGTAAGACAATTAAGGCAATTGCAACTCTTCCGGGTAAGTTAAACAGTGATGTGGTATCGGCAGAAGTAAGCAAACTGATTCCGTCTACACCTGTAAATCCTGTTAAGGGACAGGTTGCAGCACCAACCGGAACACGTTCTAAGGATAACAATGCATTTACCCTTGCAACAAAGACAGCAGGTGCAACGATCTACTATACAACAAATGGAAGTTACCCAACAACCAAGTATGGTACAAAGTATACAAAGCCACTTACAATTAAGAAGAATTCCACAACTACGATCACAGCGATCGCAGTTAAGAATGGTATGGAAGACAGTGATGCAGTACAGTTTGTTGTAATCCGTCTTTCAGATGGAAAAGTAACCGTTAAGAAAGAAGAAGTAACACAGCCGGGACCAAAGCCAGGTACAAAAGAAGCCGATAAGTGGGTTTCAAGCGATAAGGTAGACAAGTATACCAAGGGACAGCTTACAGGCAGAGCTTCTGCTACAACAAGCAAGGTGACCTTACGTTGGGAACGTCTGAAAGAGGCTGATGGATATATCATCTACGGTAACTATTGCAATAAGAAGAATAAGATTTACAAATATAAGAAGATCAAGACTGTTTCTGCAAGTAAGTTAAAGGGTAAGAAGAACATTAGCTATACACTTACAAAGCTTGCAGGCGGTAAGAAGTTCAAGAAGAATACATTCTATAAATTTAAGGTTATTGCTTATAAGAATGTAAGAAATTCCAAGACTGGAAAGATAGAAAAGAGAATGATCGGCAAGTCCTTCCAGTTACATACAATAACTGCAACAAAGAAATACAAGTACAACAACCCGATCGGTGTTACTGTAAAGAACACAAAGGGTAAGACGGTTTCAAAGGTTACAGTTAAAAAGCGCAAATCCGTTTATCTTGATGCAACAGTCAAGATGGCTAAGAATAAGAAACTGAAAGTTCACTGTGAGAAGGTTCGTTGGATCTCAACAAATAGCAAGATCGCAACTGTTTCACAGGGAGGCAGAATCAAGGGTAAGAAGAAAGGTAAATGTTATGTATATGCACTTGCTCAGAATGGTGCCCGTAAGAAACTGAAGATTACAGTAAAATAAAGCCCCCAATATATTACGTATTAAATATACAAGGAGACTCGTCTGTCCTAGTTGGCAGGCGGGTCTTTTTTCATTCATTTTTTATGGGAATTTAATTGACTTTTATATAGGTAGTGATAAAATACCTCTACATGCGAAAATTATAGAGAGGTGAAACTATGCAGATAATTAAGAATTTGAAGCCATATTGGAAATCGGTTCTGATCATTGTTCTGTTATTGATCGTTCAGGCATATTGTGATCTGGCATTACCGGATTATACGTCGAAGCTGATCGATACCGGTATCCAGAATTACGGCATTGATCATTGTAGTCCGTTGCAGATCCCGGAAAAAGCGTATACCATTATTAAGGGGTTTATGGATGAAGATGATGTGACGGTGTGGGAAAAGTATTATGAGCAGTCGGATGATGGCATATACCATATGACAGATGACGGCAAGGATCATATAGATGAGATCGATCAGGCGTGTATGGAGCCGATGATGATGTATTATTATCCATATACGATGGTGGATTCGGATGAAGATAATCAGTTAAAGCAGATGCTTGCAGCAAGCGGTATGACATTGGACGAGCTGCCGCCTGAGATGTGGAGTCAGATGGGAACGCAGATGAAGCAGATGATCGATTCCATGCGTGACAGTATGGGGGATGATATGATGATGTCATCTGCCATTACCTGTACAAGAACCTGTTATGACAGTATGGATTATAATTATAAGGATATCCAGATGTCCTATCTGAAACGTGTCGGTGTAGAGATGATCCTTATGACATTGTTAATGGTTGCATCGGCGATACTTACCGGTCTGGTAGCCGCAAGAGTAGCTGCAGGTGTGGGCTGTGATCTGCGAGAAAGCATTTTCAAACGGGTTATTTCATTCTCAGATGCAGAGATCAATCGGTTCTCGACTGCATCCCTGATCACGCGTTCGACAAATGACGTTCAACAGATCCAGATGGTTACGGTTATGCTGCTCCGCATGGTCTTATATGCACCGGTTCTGGCAGTTGGCGGTATCATAAAGGTTGTAGAGAGCGGCGCCAGCATGGGATGGGTGATCGTAGTTGCGGTAGCAGGCATCCTGGTTGTTCTCGGAGTGTTAATGGCAATTGCACTTCCAAAGTTCAAGATCATGCAGAATCTGGTTGACCGTGTTAATCTTGTGTCCAGAGAGATCCTGACCGGTATTCCGGTTATCCGGGCATTTGGCAGAGAGAAGTTCGAAGAAGAACGTTTTGATAAGGCGAATAAGGATCTGACAAAGACATCATTATTTGTAAACCGTGTAATGACATTTATGATGCCGGTTCTGATGTTTATTATGTATGCGGTTACGATCCTGATCGAGTGGGTTGCGGCTCACAGAATCGATTCGGGTGAGCTTCAGGTTGGATCCATGACAGCGTTTATTACTTATACGATGATGATCATTATGTCCTTCTTAATGATCGGTATGTTATCTGTTATGCTTCCAAGGGCAGGCGTGGCAGCAGACCGAATCAAGGAAGTTATTGATACAGAGAGTACGATCTGTGACAAGCCGGATTGTAAGAAGTTAGAAGCTGTAAAGGGTGTTGTCCGTTACGAACATGTAAGCTTCGCATATCCGGGAGCGGATGAAGATGTTCTGACAGATCTTGATTTTGAAGCAAGACCGGGCGAGACGACAGCGATCATAGGAAGTACCGGCTGCGGTAAATCTTCCCTGGTGCAGCTTATGCCAAGATTCTATGATGTCACAGGTGGTAAGATCACGATCGACGGAACGGATATCCGGGATGTATCAATTGAGAGCCTTCGGGAGAATATCGGTTATGTGCCGCAGAAGGGTGTGCTGTTCTCCGGCACGATCGCATCTAATATCCGGTTTGGTGCAGAGGATGCAAGCGATGAACAGATGAAGAAAGCGGCAGCGATCGCACAGGCAACAGATTTCATCGAGGAAAAGGATAAACAGTATGACAGCAGCATTTCACAGGGTGGTACAAATGTTTCCGGCGGTCAGAAGCAGAGACTTGCGATCGCCAGAGCAGTAGCCCGGAATGCAAAGATCTATATATTTGACGACAGCTTCTCCGCTCTTGATTTCAAGACGGATGTAGCAGTCAGAAAAGCACTACGTGAAGACATGACAGACAGTACGGTATTCATCGTTGCCCAGCGTGTCAGCACGATCTTACATGCAGACCAGATTCTGGTACTGGATGAAGGAAAGATCGTAGGCAAGGGTACACACAAAGAGCTGATGGAGAATTGTCCGGTATATGAGCAGATTGCCCGTTCGCAGTTATCTGAAAAAGAGATTGCGGCGAGCATAGCGTAAGAACTCAGGAAAGGAAGGTAACAGACATGGAAGAAAACAGACCAAGACGTGGTGGACGACATATGGGACCTCCTGGAATGGGAGGCGGCGAGAAAGCAAAGGATTTTAAAGGAACCATATCGAAGCTGGTTCGTTATTCAAGAAAATATCTGCCGGCAGTGATCGTGGTCATGGTCATTGCGGTGTTCAGTACAGTATTCAATGTTGTCTGCCCGAAGGTACTCGGTAAGGCAACGACAGCATTATCAGAAGGCATTATGCGGAAGATAAATGGAATCGGCGGAATCGATTTCACCTATATCGGTAAGATTCTCCTGTTCTGTCTGGGATTGTATCTGTTAAGTGTATTATTTAACTTTACACAGGGTATCATCATGACAGGTATAACCCAGAAGCTATGTTACAAGATGCGTAAGGATGTATCTGAGAAGATCAACCGTATGCCACTTAAGTATTTTGAATCCAGAACCTATGGTGAGGTATTATCCCGTATTACAAATGATATTGATACGATGGGAAACGGATTAAATCAGAGTATCACACAGCTTATTACTTCGGTATCGACTGTTATCGGTGTATTTATCATGATGCTTACGATCAGCCCGCTTATGACGATGATCGCAATTATCATCCTGCCGATCAGTGTGGCATTAATGGGTATCATCATTAAGAAGTCACAGCGTTTCTTCAAACAGCAGCAGGAGTATGTCGGACATATCAACGGACAGGTTGAAGAAGTTTATGGCGGACATACGGTAATCAAAGCATTTAACAAAGAGGAAACAACCTTAAAGGAATTCCATGAGACAAATGAAGTCTTATACAAATCCGCATGGAAAGCCCAGTTCTTTTCCGGTCTGATGCAGCCGGTTATGATGTTTGTCGGTAATCTCGGATATGTAGGCGTAGCTATTTCTGGTGCGGCTCTTGCCATTCGTGGTACGATCACGATCGGTGATATTCAGGCATTTATCCAGTATGTGAAGAATTTTACACAGCCGATCCAGCAGGTAGCACAGGTTACAAATATGATGCAGCAGATGGCAGCAGCGGCGGAACGTGTATTTGAACTGTTAGAGGAAGAAGAGGAGGTTCAGGTTGTTGAGCATCCTGCTTCCGTCGAGAATATAAAGGGTGAAGTGGATTTCCGTCATGTAAAGTTCGGATACGATCCTGAGAAGATCATTATTCATGATTTCAGTGTTCATGTTGATCCGGGCAAACAGGTAGCGATCGTTGGCCCGACCGGAGCAGGTAAGACCACTATGGTTAAGCTGCTGATGCGGTTCTATGATGTAAATGAAGGAGCCATCCTGTTAGATGGTCACAATGTTAAAGAATATAATCGAAGAGAGCTTCGTGATGCTCTCGGTATGGTTCTTCAGGAAACATGGCTGTTTAAGGGGACGATCATGGAGAATATCCGTTATGGAAGACTGGATGCGACGGATGAGGAAGTAATTGCGGCAGCAAAGGCAGCTCATGCACATCGATTTATCTCGGCACTTCCGGGTGGTTATCAGATGGAACTGAATGAGGAAGTGACGAATATTTCACAGGGACAGAAACAGCTTCTTACGATTGCAAGAGCAATTCTTGCAAATAATCCGGTTCTGATCCTGGATGAAGCGACATCTTCCGTTGATACCAGAACAGAACACAGCATTCAGCGTGCAATGGATAATCTGATGAAGGGCAGAACAAGCTTTGTTATTGCTCACCGGTTATCGACGATCAAAAATGCAGATATCATTCTGGTCATGAAGGATGGCGATATCATTGAACAGGGTAACCATGAGGAACTGATGGCACAGAACGGATTTTATGCAGAGCTATATAATTCACAGTTTGAACAGGTATCTTAGCGCAGTATATAAGATATAAAAAACAAAATATGAACAAGTACAGAACAGTCCTGTTTTTCTTTACAGGACTGTTATTTATAATATGACAAATAATATTTTTTTATGTGATACTATGTCGAAATTGTATAAAATGTACAGAAAATAACGCGATATAAACTTTTTTTAGTCATTTTTATATACTTTTCTGCTTAATTATGCTAAACTGAAAAAGGATTTTGTATTTTAGAGGGGAGCATATATGGAGCGCAGAAAAATTGGAGTTATTATCGCGCAGGCAGAAGAGAATTCACAGAGCCTGTTTATGAAAGGATTAATGGAGGAGGCATATGTCTATGGATACGATATATGTGTATTTTCCATGTACTTAAGATTTCAGGATACGCTGTATAGACAGATTGGGGATTCGAATATTTATAATCTGATTCAATGGGATGCATTTGATGCGATCATTGTTCTTCCGGATACCATTCAGGCAACTGATATAGCAACCCGGTTAGAAGACAAAATTCACGAGGCATTCTCAGGAGTTGTTCTTTTCGTAGATAAGGACAGTCGTTATTTCCCGACTGTAAAGATAAATCATTATAAACCATATAAGAAATTGATCGATCATTTGATCGAGGTTCATCATTATTCCGATATTATGTTTTTAGACGGGTGGAAGAATCATGTTCATTCCATACAGAGAGAACAGGCATATAGAGACAGTCTGACGGAGCATGGAATTCCGGTTGATCCGAATAATATTTATTATGGCAATTACTGGTATGATTCCGGCAAAGAGGTTGTGAAGCTGATTCTGGATTCCAGAGAGAAACTTCCGGAGGCGATCGCATGTGCAAATGACTGTATGGCAATCGGGGTAGCGGCAGAATTATTCAGTAATCATATTCATGTACCGGAGCAGGTAGCAGTGATTGGTTACGATTCTACCGAAGAAGGGAAAAACCTGAAATGCAAGTTAACATCCGCTGATATTCCGGCCAGAGAATGCGGCAGATATTGTGCAAAATATATCCATGCATCCTTTGAGAAAGAACCGATACCGGAATTTGAATCAGAATCCGTGATCTTTCAGGGGACAAGCTGCGGATGCGAAGGGAAAATGCAGCCGGAAAAATATTTTGACGAAAAAGAGAATTTCTGGAATACGGATCATGCGAAGATGGGATACTCATCTTATTATAACAAGTTTATGGAGGATTTGTTATCTGAACGGGATCACAGAAGTTTTTTCAATACGATATTTCAGCATGTATATCAGGTGCGGCCATTCCATTCGCTTAGTATATGCATGAATGATTACTGGAATTCATCGGAGGTTATGATCAGTGAGGATGCAATGCGTTCTAACGGCTATACGGACAAGATATATCGTATCATAAAATGTGGACCGAGTGAACACACAGACAATCGTATCAGCTTTGATGACATATTTGAAATGAAAGAGATGATACCGGAACTATCTGAGCAAAGAGAGTGTCCGGAGACATTTTTCTTTACACCATTGTATTTTGATAACCGAAGCTTTGGTTATGCAGTTATTGGTTTTACAGATACAGAAGCACAGTTTACAGAGGTTTACATAAACTGGTTAAAGAGTATTATGCAGAGTATGGAAGCGTTTTATCGTCAGAATGGTCTGCGGGAGTTGTTGCGTCAGATGGAAGCAACACAGATTCGTGATGCAATGACCGGCTTGTATAATTATAAGGGCTTCTTACAGAAGGGAAATGAGCTTTGCGAAAATGCGACATTTGATGGTAAATCAATAGCAGTGATCGCGATTGATATTAATAAATTAAAGGATATCAATGCAAGCTATGGAAGAAAAGCAGGGGATGCTGCTATTTTGAAATTGGCACAGCTGATATCGGAAAGTCAGGATGATGATGCTATATGTGCCCGTATCAGTAATGATGAATTCGTTGTTGCGTTCCCGGTTGAAGCATCCGATGAAACATGTGGAGAGGCGTTTATCAAACGTCTGTCGGATAAGATAAAACAGTATAATGAATTGCGTAAAGAGGCATATGAGCTTGAAATCTGCACGGGTATCCGCTGCGATATGATCTCCGGTTCGGAAGCCCTGGAGCATCTGATCAATGAAACTATCAATGTGAAGAACAATAAGAAAGCCATAGAGCAGGGAAAAGAGGAAAGGGCAGGTGTTCTGACGGATAAACAGAAAGCGGATGACCATCTGATGGAATTTATTCTGGATAATAACCGGTTTGTTTATCATTTCCAACCAATTATCAATGCCAGAACAGGAGATGTTTATGCATATGAGGCCCTGATGCGTGCGGACACAGAGCGTAGGATTTCGCCGCTTGATATGTTGGAAAGTGCAGATCGTCTGAATCGTTTATATGATATAGAAAAAGCGACATTTTTTAATGTGGTTGATTACATAGAGGAACATTCTCAGGATTTTGAGGGTAAGAAAGTATTTATTAACAGTATTCCGGGGTATCAGCTGACAGGTAAGGATAAGAAGAAATTAACAGAGATTATGGAACAGCATGCAGGAGAGCTTGTTGTTGAATTTACAGAAGAAACAGAGATGGGGGATGATCAGTTAAAGGAGCTGAAGAACTCCTTTGCAAAGATGAATATTGAAACTGCTATTGATGATTACGGTTCCGGTTATTCCAATGTAAATAATCTGCTTCGGTATATGCCTCGGTTTGTAAAAATCGATCGTATGCTTATGACAGATATACACAAAGATATCCAGAAACAGCATTTTGTAAAGGATATTATAGAATTTGCGCATGATAATGATATTCTGACGCTGGCAGAGGGAATTGAATTGACACAGGAGCTGCGGGAGGTTATTAAGTTGGGCGTTGATCTGATTCAGGGTTATTATACATCAAGGCCGCAGCCGTATGTTGTGCGTTCGATCGATGAGCGTGTGATGAATGAAATTGTTCAATATAATCAGAGCCTGAATGCCAGACTGTATAAGAAAGGATATGAGACGGATTATAATGATACGGTTTCCATGGTACAGCTTGCCGCTAATAAATATACAAGCATTAAAGTTAAGAAAGCGCGGGGAATCAATAAAAAGATCATAATCAAGGGTTCTGTTGGTTTCCAGCCGAATATACTGATGTCTGTAGAAGATGGATTCCGTGGCACCATCATACTTGAGAATGTCAGTCTTGCGGGAGAACGCGGAATTCCGTGTATTGATATCGGTAAGAAGTGTAATGTAAATCTTCAGATTACCGGAGAAAACGAACTACGTACAGGAGGTATCAGAGTTCCGGACAGTTCAGTGCTTACGGTTGTAGGAGACGGTAATCTGACGATCAATCTGAATTCGGGAAGATACTTTGGTATTGGTAATTCATTGGATGAATATCATGGCGAACTCAACTTCTATCAGGATGGTGGAATCATCATCAATGCAAATGGTATGAAGGGCATTGGTATTGGTTCCGGACTTGGCGGTGTTATCAATATCAAACGCGGACATTATGAGTTTGATATGAAAGGTCAGGAAGGAGCCTGTATCGGATCTGTAAACGGTGATTCCGAATTGCTTATAGAATACTGCGACATGGATATTTATTCCGGTATATCAAACGGTACGATCATTGGATCTGTAAATGGTGATGCAGATATTAAGCTTGAGAATATATCGGCAAAGCTTCAGGGGGCAGGTAATGTTATAACCGGTATCGGAACGATTGCCGGTAACAGTTGTATGGTTTGTCTGGAAAATGTAAATATCTCGTCGAATATCCGTGCAAAGGAATGTTATGGCATCGGATGCCGTGCAGGAAGAACGGATATCTACATCGGATATGCGGCAGTTAAAAGCGTGGTACAGGGCAAGGCGGCGGTTGCCTTTGGTAATTCGGTCATGTCTGCCAAGCTGTACTGTTCCAATGCCGATATTGGAACGAATGCCGTTACAGAGTTCAATTCAGATATCGGAGCACTTGAAAAGAATATACAACTGGAGAACGGTCGTGCAGAGTTTATCCTGAATGGACAGGAGATCAAACGTCAGATTCTCGCAGCAAGATTATAAATAATTCCCGGCAGACTATTTCTGACAGATGGAATTGCTCCACGACAAATGACGAATTAAGATTTCGTTGTGAGCAGTTTCATCTGTCAGGGAAAGTTTGCCGGGGTTTTTTGAATTATAAAAAAGCTGTCCGTAGGTGATGGTGTTGGAATAAAAAAACAGGTTTGCTTTTTTGAAGCAAACCTGTTTCAGTTTACGTGCATGAGAGGATTCGAACCCCCGACACCTTGGTCCGTAGCCAAGTGCTCTATCCAGCTGAGCTACATACACACGTTGTTCAACAACAGATAGTATTCTATACCAGTTCTATAAATTTGTCAAACAAAATCTAAGATTTTCTTAAAAAATTTCTGTATTTTTTTCAAGACACAATTTGATCTGTGGCTGAGCACCATCTCCGTAGATCATATTTTTAATCTCCTGCATTTCGAGGTCTGTCTGAGAGATAACATCAGCACAATGTTTTAAGCGACCGGAGATAAGTTCGGGATCGGCGACATCCTTTTTATAACGGAGCTGGTGGTCAAGACTTGCCCAGAAGTCCATCGCGATGGTACGGATCTGAACTTCTACCCGCATATTTCTCGTATGGTCGGCAAAGAAGACAGGAACTTCTATGATCAGATGAAGACTACGGTAACCATTTGGCTTTGGATGGCTGATATAGTCTTTTGCCTCAATCAGAGTAATGTCATTCTGACTGATGAGCTTCTCTGCAACGGCGTAGATGTCATCGATAAAGGAACAGATAACACGGAGTCCCGCAACATCATTCAAATTATATACGATATTTTCTACGGATACCTGACATCCTTTTGAAGACAGCTTTGTTGCGATACTGACCGGTTTCTTGATGCGCGATTGGATAAATTCAATCGGATTTCGGTTGTAGCGAACGCTGAAATCTGTATTTAATACATCCAGCTTGGTCTGAACTTCCTTGATCGCACAGGAGTACATCATCATAAGCTCCTCGAATCGTTTCATGTCTTCTATAAAAGGATTCTGCTCCGGATATAGAAGTGCATCGATATAGCTTCTGTATATATTTGTATTTGTATTATTATCTTTAGCAGACATATTCATAATCTCCGTTTCTGTTTTAGGCAATTTTTATTTTATCAATTTGCATGAATAGACAAAAAATTATTATCCATATTATTCTACTACATTTTAAAGGTAGAGTATACTATAAAAACGTGATAAAATGAGCATTGCGACGGATGTGCTTGCACAAGCCGGCATAATGCGAAAAAAACATAGAGCCGACAGGCGATATGATAAAATGAGCATTGCGATGGAATGTGCTTGCACATACCGGCATAATGCGAAAAAAACATGGAACCGACAGGTGACATGATAAAATGAGCATTGCGACGGAATGTGCTTGCACAAGCCGGCATAATGCGAGAAAGAAGTGAATTATATGAGATATTTGGATCGGCTGATTGCATCAGAGGTTCTTCCGAATGCTTATAAAGAGTGGCGGGGATACCGACAGAAGCTGACAGACTTTATAGAAGAAAATTGTGTGGCCGAAGGAGGGTGTAAGCCTGTTCTTGCTATATGGGGAGCAGGACGGTCAAATGACATCGATCTGGCAAGACTTGCAGAGAGATTTAAGCTGGTTTTGATCGACCGGGATGCAGAGGGACTTGCACAGGCGTGTAAGGCCTATGGATTGGAGGAAACAGATGCTATTTGTGTGGATCTTCCTTTCTGGAATGTAGAGCTTGAGACTTATGAAATGTTTGAAGCATTGCTTGCAGAGGGTGAAGAAGCAGAGATCGTGATCGAGCATTTGAAACAGGTTGCATTTGACAACAGCCACAGGGTATTGCCGGAGATCGGACGAAGGTTTGACTACAGCGTCTGCGTAGGACTTCACAGCCAGTTGAATGCGAGATTTGCAGGCCTGTTATATATGTATCGGGAGAATTATGACGAGGAAGAATTGCAGATGATCGAGAATGCGATCCGGGCATTAAACGAAGCCGCGGTTACCCGGACAAATGATGTCATCTATATGCTGACGGAGAAGTTAATGGTGTTCGGGTTAGAATGGGCAGTTGTAAATGAATCCGCTATGGAGCAGTGGGAGAAGCTTGTTCCGGAGGATATTGAAGGTGCGTTGCAGCTTCGTCATGACATCGGAATGCATAAGGATTTTGATATCCGGATTGAAGCGGAACGGCGGTTGTTCTGGCCATTTGCATGGAAGGAACGGAAGAAGGGGTATGTGATGGAGTTGCTGGCAGTACAGCCTCTTGAATAATAGAGAATTGGGGCTATACGAAGCCGAAACCGAATATTAGCAAATTGAAGTGGAATGAAAAGTAATAGAAAATCGGAATAATTCCATAAAAAACAGGGGGAAAAACGTATAGCGGTTATAGGGAGAGACAAATGACAGACAGAGAATTTGGAAAATATATGTCTGCGATTGCACAGGGAGACAGGGAGAGCCTTCGGGCAGTGTATGACGAATATCTGAAGCTGATCTTTGCGGTGGTCTATGATACGATCCGGCAGAGAGAGGAAGCGGAGGATGTGACATCGGAGTTCTTCATCAAGCTTTATCGGATCGCAGACAGTTATAAGAAGGGAACCGGTCATAAGAGATGGCTTGTGACAATCGCAAAGAATATGGCGATCGATCGGATACGCAAGATCGATCGTGAAATGCTGGTGGATGAAATGCCGGAGCGAAACGAAGGAAAGACGATGGAGAGTCAGATAGTGGAGAACCTGACATTGAAGCAGGCAGTTGCCACGTTAAAGCCGGAGGAGCAGGAGATTCTGGATCTGAAGGTAGTCGGAGGATTTACATTTAAAGAGATCGCGGACATGAAAGGGCGACCGATCGGAACGATCACATGGATCTATAATCAGGCAATACAAAAATTAAGGAGGTGCAGGCTGTGAGAGATGAACAGAATAAGAACAGACAGACGGAAGAAGACAGATTCATAGAAGCTTATCTGAACCGGATCGATGCAGATGCACCGGATCTGTGGGATCGGATCGAAGCAGGGCTTGACCGTGAAGCAAAGGATGCAGAAGAAAAACAAAAGAAAACCTCAAAGGTAAAATATGTAATTCCGGTTCTTGCGATCGCAGCGGTTCTTCTGGCCGCAGTGATCGCGACACCGTTGCTGGCTGATTCTAAGCGACATTCGAAAGAAATAAATGCAGGCAGGACAACGGATGTTTCAAATGATGGGCTGGATGCAGCAGAGAATTCAAATATATCCGATCGGGCGGAAGATTATGTGGATGAAACAGCGGATTCCATACCGGAGACAGTACAGAATGAAACTGCCAACAGACCGACACAGAATACAACAGAAGCTATACTGATGAATGGAGCCGGTGGAGATTCGTCCGATGTTCAGGCGGAAGCAGGCCATACAACGAGTCAGACAGATGCACAGCAAAATGCTGGATGTACAGATCTTCAGGTGACGGAATCAGCTGATATGGATGCATGGCAGGAAATGAGTAATATAGCAGTTACACTTCAGATCACAGAGATTGTAACAGCAGAGCCGGATGCGGTACAAAAATATGCCGCAAAACTCTTGCAGGTATCTGATGCATCCGGGAAATTAATAATTGGTCAGGACATCGTATTGCAGCCGGAAGAAATAGAGACATTTTCGGTAGGGGAAGAAGTAACAGGTACACTTCTCCGATATGATTCTGAACGACAGGCATGGATCTTAAGCAGACAGTAGTTGATCTGTAGGAAAAAATTCCATAAAAAGAGGATGCCCATCCGTATCTTAGTCATAAAGAGAATAGATAGCTGTAAAATTTTGTTTTCACATTCGACGATTGATAACGGCGGAGGTGATCAGAGCAGAAATTATGCAGATATCGGATAGTGACTAAGATAAGGAGGGTATTTTTTATGAGAAAAATCAGACGGATGGTAAGTGTGGTTATGATCTCCTGCATGATGGCGGGCTGTCTTGCAGGCTGCGGAAGCGGGAAAGAAACAGGAGGCACGCATGGAGAACGACAGGGAACGGAAAGCCGGTCAGGTACGGAGCGGGAGAGCATCGCAGAAAGATATAGACAGAAAGCCGCAAAAGAGGAATTTGAAGAAAATATAGCGAAATCCGGACAGTCACAGCAAAATATGGCTGTGCCGGAATGCATAGAAGAAGAGGCTTGTGATAGTGTGGTTTCGGCTGCCGATACATATAATTCCGTAACGGACAGTGCATCAAATTCTGAATATGTAAAAATCGGATATGGAGAATCCGGTTATGATACCAGAGAGTATGACTATCAGGAAGAACACCGTTTTGTGTCTACGAAAGATTCCCCGCTTTCAACATTTGCGGCAGACTGTGATACAGCTTCCTACAGCAATATCAGAAGTTATATCGAAGAAGGAATGCTGCCGCCTGCAGGAGCAGTCCGGGTCGAAGAAATGATCAATTATTTTGATTATGACTATGTATCAGGCCCGGAGGCTGGGAAGAAGTTTGCAGTATATACGGAATATGCGGATTGTCCATGGAATAAAGATACAAAGCTGATGATGGTAGGACTGAATACGGCCGCGATCGATATGAGTGAGAAGAAAGCATCCAATCTGGTATTCCTGATCGATACATCCGGTTCTATGTATGAGGAAAATAAACTGCCGCTGGCACAGAAAGCATTTAAAATGCTGGCAGAGAATCTGGATGAGAACGACAGGATCAGTATTGTTACATATGCGGGTTCGGATACGATTGTTCTAAATGGCGTGGCAGGCTCGGAGGCCTATACGATATGCGAGGCACTGGATTCGCTGGAAGCATCCGGTAGCACAAATGGAAGTGCGGGACTGATCACGGCATATGAGATCGCAGAGCAGCAGTTTATAAAAGATGGAAATAATCGGGTAATCCTTGCGACGGACGGTGATCTGAATGTCGGGCTGACAAGCGAGAGTGATCTGATAGGGCTGATCACTGAGGAGAAGGACAGCGGTATATTCTTGAGTGTTCTGGGATTTGGCTCTGATAATCTGAAGGATAACAAGTTAGAAGCACTGGCAGATCACGGAAACGGTAATTACTCGTATCTGGATTCAGTCTATGAAGCAAAGAAGGTTCTGGTTGATGAAATGGGTGGAACCTTATATACGGTTGCAAAGGATGTCAAATTACAGATTGAATTCAATCTGGAGCAGGTGAAAGGTTATCGGCAGATCGGATATGAGAACCGGGCGCTTTCCGCAGAAGATTTTGCTGATGATACGGTGGATGGCGGCGAGATCGGAGCCGGTCATGTGGTGACTGCACTCTATGAGGTGGTTCCAGTCGATTCGGAATTTGACGTGCCGGAGACAGAGACAAAATATACATCGAAAAAGCAGAGTACAGATTATTCCGGCGAACTGGCAACCGTGAATATCCGTTACAAAGAGCCGGATGGAGATAAGAGCACACTGGAAACAGCCGTTATAAAGGCAGAAAGCGGTCAAAAGGGAATGTCTCATGACCTGAGCTTTGCATCGGCGGTTGCGGCATATGGAATGCTGCTTACGGACAGCACATATAAAGGAACAGCGACGTATAAGATGGCGGAAGAACTTGCGGAAGCAGGAATCACGGTTGAGATAAATGAAAGGGACATGGCTCAGGCAAGCAACGATCAGTTATACCGGAGCCAATTCCTTGAACTGGTGCGGAAGACGGAGAAGTTATCTCAACGTGAACCTGAGGCACAGATGTGGCAGTGCGATTAACAGACGGCCGGTTATTTATACTCGAAATTCATAATAAATATAAGCCGTAAAAGGTGTTTTTTTCTCTGATATATGCTAACATATATAAGATCATTGCAGTATATAATCGATTTACTGTTTACTGTTTACTATTATGAGTAGGAGAGCATACAGGAGGAAAAGAAAATGAAAAAATGTCTGAAATGCGGAGCTGAACTGGATGATGGTGCAAATTTTTGCAGATATTGTGGAAGTTCACAGAAGGTTGACAGCGCAGAAGCAATAGCACAGGGCTATTATGCGCCAAACGGAATGTCTCAGGATTACTATGACCCAAATGGCACAGCACAGGGGTATTATGCTCCAAATGACATGGCACAGGGCTACTATGCTCCAAATGGCACAGCACAGGGGTATTATGCTCCAAATGACATGGCGCAGGGCTACTATGATCCAAATGGCACAGCACAGGGCTATTATGATCCAAATGGTATGCCCCAGGGTTACTATGACCAAAATAGTATGAATCCGGGAGTAGAGCAGCCTGTTTCCAAAATGCCGAAATCCGGGAAATCCAGAGAGAAGAAATCGAAAAAATCTATAATGTTGATTGTCGGTATAGCAGCGGCGGTCGTATTGGCAGCAGTTTTATTTTTCCTGTTTTTTGGAAGAGGAATGATCGCCAAGAGCAAAATTAAAAGTGCGGCTGAGGATTATGCAGGGTATATTGAAAAACTGAAGGTCAAAGAACTTGTGAAAGCTACAGCGCCAAAGGGGCTGATCGAAGATATCGCTGTCGATGCTATGAGAGCGGATGGAGCAGATTTCGATGACATTAAGGAGTTCAGAGATGATTTTGACGATGAGTACGATGATATGATCGATGATGCCTATGATGAGGCAGACGATGCAGGAGTTAAGATCAGTCTGGATGATTTCAAGGTTGAAAAGGTTAAGAAGGTTGACGTTAAAGATGTGATTCAGTATGTATATGATGAACTGGGCGAAAAAGAGATAGAAGGATATGATGTTGACAAGGTTTACGCTCTCGTAAAAGAAAAAGCAGAAGATTACAATCTGGATCTGAAAAAGATTTACAGAGTAGATATTTCTTATGATCTGTCTGTAAGAGGAGATTATTTTGACTGGAAGGATGTAAAAGACGCATTAAAGGGTGAAGGAATTAATGTAAATGATCTGTGTGATCATCTTTATGCATATGAATATGAAGGAGAGTATTATCTGATTCCCGGTGTTGAGAATGCATTGATACCATCATTTAAGAAATATATGGAAAAGGTAAATAGATCCAGAGATATTTCAAATGCGGATAGCATTCGTATCGCATTACAGACAGCATTATCTGATATAGATGCTTATGAAAGCTTTTATAAGAGTGATGTTGATAATGAATATGTCATATTATCCGAAACCGGTATGGCAAAGGTTCCTGCAGCTTTCCGTAAAGAGTTTGATGCTGTGCTCGGCGAGTATCCGGAAGTGAAATATATAAAAGACGGTTATGATAAATTTGCATTTAAACTGGATGTTGAAAGTAACACATGCACGGTTTATGTTACAAATGGTTCTGATTTTGTGGAGATTTCTCCGGATATAGATTACGATTTTTATTTTTAAACGTATAGAAGCACTTCCCTTTTATTGATAATTCTTGTATAATAAAGCATTAGAGTTGCCAAAAGGCAAATATGAGAAATGACAGGAAGGATAAATTAATGGGTGAAAAAAAGATAATGCTCGGTAATGCAGCGATCGCCAGAGGCGCATATGAAGCCGGTGTAAAGGTATCAGCAGCATATCCGGGTACTCCAAGTACAGAGATCAGTGAGAATATTGTAAAATATCCTGAGATATATGCAGAATGGTCTCCAAATGAAAAAGTTGCAACAGAGGTTGCGATCGGAGCATCATTTGCCGGTGTCCGTTCAATCGTATCAATGAAGCATGTAGGTGTGAATGTAGCTTCAGATCCATTATTTACAGCAGCATATACCGGTGTAAAGGGTGGTATGGTTTTAGTAGCAGCCGATGATCCGGGTATGTATTCATCGCAGAATGAACAGGATTCCAGACTGGTAGCAAGGACAGCGATGATTCCGGTGTTTGAACCATCTGACAGTATGGAAGCAAAGGAGTTCACAAAGTACGCATTTGAATGCAGCGAGAAGTACGATACTCCGATCATGCTCCGTACAACAACCAGACTGGCACATTCACAGGGCGTTGTTGAATTAAATGACAGAGTAGAAGTAGAAGACAAGCCATACGAGAGAGACATTAAGAAGATGGTTATGATGCCGGGTAATGCGATCCCTCGTCATGTATTTGTAGAACAGAGATTAAAGGACATGGCAGCAGACGGTGCGGATATGCCGATCAATCGTGTAGAGATGAATGATACCAGCGTTGGTGTTATCACCAGTGGTATTCCATATCAGTACGTAAAGGAAGCAATGCCAAATGCCTCCGTATTAAAGCTTGGTATGGTAAATCCGCTTCCTAGAAAGTTGATCGAAGACTTTGCGGCAAAGGTTGATAAGCTGTATGTTATTGAGGAGTTAGAGCCTCATATCGAGACACAGGTAAGAGCCTGGGGCATCGATGCAGTAGGTAAGGAGCTTTTGACCGTTCAGGGTGAATACAGTGCAAATATGTTAAGAGAGAAGATCCTCGGCGAGAAGGTTGAGCAGGAAGAACCTGCCAAGGTTGCACCTAGACCACCTATCCTTTGTCCGGGTTGCCCGCATAGAAGTGTATTTTCAGTATTAAACGAACTGAAGATCCACGCAGCAGGAGATATCGGATGCTATACACTGGGAGCAGTTGCGCCGCTTAGCGTAATTGATACAACCGTATGTATGGGATCTTCCATTTCCACCTTACATGGTATGGAAAAGGCAAAAGGAAAAGATTATATTAAGAATTGGGTTGCGGTTATCGGTGATTCCACATTTATGCATACAGGTGTAAACTCTCTGATGAATATGGTTTACAACAAGGGCACAGGAACCGTTATCATCCTTGATAACTCAACAACCGGTATGACAGGTCATCAGGATCATGCAGCGACCGGTAAGACCTTGCAGGGTGAACCTACATATGCGATCAACATTTATAAATTGTGTAAGGCGATCGGTATTGACAGTGTACATGAGATCAATGCATTTGACATTGACGGTTTAAAGAAGCTGATCAAAGAGGAAGTTGCAAAGGATGAGATCTCTGTTATTATCACTAAGTCTCCTTGTGTTCTTTTAAAGACAACCAAGGTAACAGGTGTATGCAGAGCTATCCCGGAGAAATGTAAGAAGTGTGGTATGTGCTTAAAGCCGGGATGCCCGGCAGTTATCAAGCAGCCGGATGGAACGATCCAGATCGATGAGACCATGTGTAATGGTTGCGGACTGTGTATGAAGCGTTGTAAGTTTGATGCGATCGAAAAGGAGGAATTCTAATGGCTGTAAAGAATATTATGATAGTTGGTGTCGGTGGACAGGGAACTCTTCTTACAAGCCGTATCCTCGGTGGTATCACGACAGCAGCAGGTTATGATGTAAAGCTCTCCGAGGTTCATGGTATGAGCCAGAGAGGCGGTAGTGTTGTTACATATGTAAGATATGGTGAGAAGGTTGCGGAACCGATCGTAGAAGAAGGTCATGCAGATGTTCTGATCGCATTTGAGAAGCTGGAAGCTATGCGTTATGCTCATTTTCTGAAGAAGGACGGCGTAATTATTGCAAATGATCAGAGAATCGATCCGATCACAGTTGTAACCGGTCAGGCAGAATATCCGGAACACATCTTAGAGACATTGTCAGAGAAGCATAAGGTGATCTCCATCGATGCGATGGCAGAGGCGAAGAAGCTTGGCAATCCAAAAGTATTTAATACGATCATTATCGGTGTTGCTGCAAAACATATGGATTTTGACCATGACAAATGGGTAGAGGTTATCAAAGCAACGGTTCCTCCAAAGACAGTTGAGATGAACCTGAAGGCATTTGAAGTCGGATATGCATTATAAAGATTAAAATTAAATAAATGGTTTATTACAGAAGCATCTGTGAAAACCGTCAGGGAAAATACCTTTTGTACATAAGAAACAGTTCATGCAGATATGTACAGGAGGTATTTTTACATTATGTATAATAATTGGAACAAAAAATGTCGATTTTTAGGTACTTTTGACAAAAAATTGTGGACGATATGGCTTATATAGTGTAAAATCAAAAAAGTGGGTGCGTTCATGCGAAAAGAAAATTGGTGGAAACGTATAAGGAGAATTCGTAATGAATAATGATACAATAAATGTTGATATCAGTAAAAAATGGCAGTTGTTGTTGTGGAAGGTATTTCTGTCGGTTGCGATCATGTTCATGGTTGTGGAAGTAATCATATGTCTGGTAAAAAAAGATTTGGGAATGGCGCGGGGAGCGTATATGGGGTTATATGTAGCAATTCCACTTGTCATATATGCAGGGGTGTTGTCCGGAACCTTATATGTTTTGAAAAAAAACAAACTGACCGAGAACGGAGCTGACTGGCTGGTATCCATGATGATGTTTGTGATCTTTATTGTTCCGGCATTTGAACATTATGATGCGATCGTACTGGCGCTGTTGCCTATGGTTTCAATCGTGATCACAGCCGTATTTGCGAATCAGAATATTACACTGGTGATGACGCTTCTGACATTCTGCAGTCTGATCATTAATGATATCCGTCTGTATAGCCTGTTTGAGTGGAAGGAGATTAGCTTTGGGGCGTATGTAACAGCTTCATTTGGGCTGGTTTTAGTTTTGAGCGTGGTAACCTTCCTGTTGAATATGCATACGAAAGAGCTGATGGAATCCATCGGTAACTTCACAGTTCGTCAGATGAATCTTATGACAGAGCTTCGTAAAGATCCGCTGACGGGATTATATAACAGACGTTCCTTTGAGGAGAGCCTGGAGAAAGAAATCCGGCGTACAGAAGAAAACGGAGAGAAAGCATATATTGCGATTTTTGATATCGATCATTTCAAGAATGTAAATGATACATACGGACATAGCAATGGTGATGTGGTTATCAAGGCACTTTGTAAGATGCTAAAGGAGAAATCCAAAGACTATGGTCTTGCATTCCGTTACGGTGGAGAGGAATTTGTTATACTGTTCAATAATATTGAACTGCCGAAGGTTATCAATGTAGTAGAGGATGTAAGAACAGAATTCCGATGCTACTACTTCCAGTTCATGAATAACAGTGGAATCACCTGTAGCTGTGGTGTTGCGGAATATTCCAAAGGAGAGAGTGCAAAGGCATGGTTCAATCGGGCAGATAATTCGCTGTATCAGGCGAAGGAAGCCGGACGTAACCGAACCGTTGTGAGCGAATAAGATAATTAAAAAAAAGAAATCAGTAATTTAAAAACAGTGATATCTAAAAAACAGAGAAATTGGTACTACAAGTATGCCAATTTCTCTGTTTTTTATATATTTTCAAATTGGTATAAAAAAATATAAAACTGGTATTGCAAAACCAGTTGATAGGTGGTATATTATGTTTACAAAGTGGTTCACAAAAAGAACCACAAAAGGAGATGAAAATGGAGAAGGATATGGAATATTATATTCAGGTTTCCGGTCGTATCATGAAAGATAATCTTGATAAAAGAAAGTCTCTTACCCAAAAGATATGCGACTGGTATCTGGATCAGGACAAAGAAGATATATGTCTGATCGCATCCGGATCGTCCCTGAATGCAGCATATGCAGCTCGACCATTTCTTTTAAAATACAGTAAATTTGATATCAGTGTATTAAGTACAGTGGAATATCTGGATGTTTACCGGGAGAGAGAAAAGAACCGGTTTACGATTTTAATATCCCAGAGTGGATGCAGTACAAACATAATTGAAATTATGAAGGAGCTGGATAAAGAGCATCAACCATTTGTTTTGTTAACAGGGAATGAGAATGGCAGTGCAAGCAGATACACGGATCGTCTTGTGGAGTATGGAGTTGGGAATGAAACGATTGATTATGTAACTCTTGGATATTCTACTTTGATCGAGTTTCTGATGCTTATGATACTGGAGATAGGTTTTCAAAAAAAAGAAATCAGTGATCAGGAATATGAAACTGTAGTAAGCCAGATCCGGAAAGCTTGTGAAATGCAGGAGCTTTGCCTGATACAGGCGAAAGAATTGGTACAAAAACGATATCAGGATCTGTTGTGTATGGAAAAAGCAATACTGGTCGGCGATGGAGCCAATCTGGCAACGGTCAGAGAGGGAGCGTTGAAATTTCAGGAAACTCTAAAAGTCCCGACGGTATATTATGAGAGCGAAGAATTTATACATGGACCGGATATGCAGCTAACTCCGGATTATTCGGTTTTCTTTATAGACTGTGGTAAAACCTCTGATCGACTGTATGATATTTATAAAGCAACATCGTTGATCACGGAACGTTGCTATATGATTACGGATCAGGTTCACGATAAACGAGATGGACAGATTCGGATGCCATGCCGGCTTCCGGCAGAGATCACGCCGTTATATACAGCTGCATTGTTTCAATATATAGCGGCTCATGTAACAAAAGAAAAAAATAATTTTACTTGTCATCCGCTGTTTTCCCGGATGGAACAGGCTGTTTCGCCAAAAACAGAAGACTATGACAGGATTATGAAAGAAAAGCTTGAAAGGAGCAGAAGGGAGGAAAACGGATGAGAAAATATGTCTTAGCAACACACGGAAAGATGGCCGAAGGAATGTTGACAACGATTGAAATGCTGGCAGGTACACAGGAAAATCTGACCTGTATCAATGCTTATACAGATGAATGCCCGGATCCGCTTCCGGAATTAAAGAGAATTGTTGAAGCGAATTCAGAGGCAGAGATTGTGATAATGACAGATCTTTTAGGCGGAAGTGTGAATAATAATGCATCCGCATTATTGTCTGATCCAAGGATACATGTTGTTGCCGGTGTGAATCTGGCTGCAGTGATCGGTATCCTGCTGAGTGCAGAGGATCAGGATACGGCATCTGTAATTGAAAGTGCGGTTGCAGAGGCTAAAGATATGATGGTTTATTGTAATACAGTAAATGCAACGTATGATGATGAAGATTTTTAATCTGTGTATTGACAGAAAAGAAAGGAGAAGGTTTATATGATCAAATCAATTCGCGTTGATTATCGTCTCTTACATGGACAGGTAGCAGTGTCATGGACAGCATCATTAGGGGCAGATTGCCTGCTGCTGGTAAGTGACACGGTTAAAAATGATCCGCTGAGATTAAACGCACTAAAGATGGCGAAACCATCCGGAACAAAGGTTGTAGTAAAAAATACAGCGGAAGCTGTAGAGGCATTGAAAAGCGGGGTAACTGATAAATATAAATTATTTATCATCTGTGAAACGGTAGAAATAGCCAAAGCAATCATTGAAGCTACAGGAGAAAAGACATTAAATATCGGCAACATTGCATACCATGAAAATGCAAAATTATATGGTAGAAGCGCATATATGGATGCAGCCGAGTTGGCTCTGGTAAAAGAGATGGTTGATGATGGCGTTGATGTATTTATTCAGATGATCCCGGCTGATAAAGTAATTAAATGCAAATCGCTGTTTTAACGGATGAATGGAGGGACAGATTATGATATTAAAAACAATACTTATTTTTCTGATCGGCCTGCTTGGTTATTCAGAATGGCTGCTTGGTACAAGCTGCCTGCAGCGACCGATCGTTCTTGGACCGTTAGTAGGTCTGGTAATGGGAAATCTTCCGGCCGGTATTATTATGGGTGCAACTATGGAACTTGCACTTGTAGGAGCCGTATCGATCGGTGCATATAATCCGCCGGATCTGATCGCAGGCACTGTGCTCGGTGTTTCACTTGCGATTCAGTCAGGAGCCGGAGCGGAAACAGCTTTAGTACTTGGTATTCCGATCGCAACCGTAATGCTTGCGGCAAATACCGGTATCTGCCAGCCGTTGATGCTTGTTATGATCCACAAATGTGACCGTGATGCTGAAAAAGGTAATATACGGGCATTTAACAGAGATTATCTGATCGCAGGATATCTTCAGAATCTTTTTGGTATTGTCTGCATCCCACTTGCATTTTATTTTGGCAGTGATGCAGTAACAGCACTTCTTGGTAAAATACCTGAATTTGTTCAGTCCGGTATGGATATAACAGCAGCACTGCTTCCTGCACTTGGTTTTGCAATGCTTGCACAGCAGATGATGAATCGCAAGGTTGCACCATTTTTCTTCCTTGGCTTTTTCCTGGTATCATACCTTGGAATATCCACAACAGGAGTTGCGATTTTTGCCGTACTTATTGTGATAATCGGAGTAACATTCGGCATATTCGGAGACAAGCAACAGGGGGCAGCACCGGTAGTTGAAACCGCAGATAACGGAGGTGATTTTGATGAGTTCTAAGATACATGCAGACTACGATAAGGTAGTTACGAAAAAAGATCTCATAAAGGTATTTTTAAGAGAGATCACATATGAACATACATGGAATTATGAACGAATGGGAAATGTAGGATTTTGTTTTTCCATGTATCCGGTTTTAAAGAAACTGTATCCGGATAAGAAGGATCTGGCAGCTGCTATGAAGCGTCATCTGACGTTATATCAGACCAGCCATTATCTTGCAACATTTCAGATGGGTATCACAGCCGCAATGGAAGAGGAAAATGCACAGGATGCAGATTTTGATACAGATTCGATTGGCGCAGTAAAAACAGCATTAATGGGACCTATAGCAGGAATCGGCGATTCTCTGTTCTGGGGCACGATCAAGGTAATTGCAACAGGAATCGGATGTTCACTTGCCTTGCAGGGGAACATTCTCGGACCTATTCTCTTCCTTTTGATCTTTAACATTCCGGCATATCTCTGCAGATGGTTTGGAGTATTCCTTGGATATAAAATGGGTCGTGAATCCATGGCAAAGATTGTTGAATCCGGTTTGATGAAAGTAGTTATGGAAGTAGCCTCTATCATGGGTATTATGGTAGTTGGCGGCATGACGATGGATATGACGTCGATTAATTTTGTAACGCAGATCGGAAGCGGCGAAGAAGCAAGTACAATTCAGGATCTGTTAAATGGCATTGTCCCGGGCCTTCCGGTGCTGTTGCTATTTGGAGTTACTTACTGGTTATTGAAGAAGAAGGTTAATCCGTTGCTTATTATGTTGATCATGCTTGTACTTGGAATAGCAGGAGCATTCTTTGGCTTCCTTGGTTAAAAAGGAGGTAGTAGTAAGGTGAAAAAAATAGTAATTGATATGCATGTACATCCTGCATTTTTAGAGCCGGTATGCAAAACGGAATATCAGAATGAATTTGCAAAAAAGATGTATGGCTTATACAAGACGGATCAGATCCCGGTTGATGCACTGTTAACCTTGATGGATTGTTCCGGAGTTGATAAAGCGGTTTTGCTTCCACTGGATCTGACTACGGAATATGGAGGCATACTAGGAACAAATGACCAGATAAAGGAATTGACAGCAACATATCCGGATCGTTTTATCGGATTTGCCAGTGTAGATCCTCACAGGCCGGATGCGACAGAAATACTTGAAACAGCATTTGCAGAGTATCATCTGGCAGGCCTGAAGCTTCATCCGTCAAAGCAGAAGTTCTATCCGGGAGATGAATACATGGAGCCGATATATCAGATATGCGAGAAGTATAATAAACCGATCGTGTTTCATTGCGGAATGTCGGTAGAGCCGGATACCTTATCTAAATATGCGAGGCCGGTTGAGTTTGAAGAAACAGCATACAGACATCCAAAGCTTCGAATCTGTCTTGCACATTGCGGATGGCCATGGGTGCAGGAAACTTGTATGCTGATGCTCAAATACAGAAATGTTTATGCGGATACAGCATTCCTGTATTTTGATACAGCCCCGGAGTTTTATCACAAGGTATTCGAAGTGGATATGGGACCGCACTGGATCGATCGAAGCTTCAGACATCAGATCATGTTTGGCTCTGATGATCCGCGGTTAGAGATGCGGAGAATGAAAAAGGCTATAGAAGCTATGGATATAAGAGAATCTACCAAGGATCTGATATTTGGACAGAACGCGATTGAGTTTCTGGGATTGGAGGTATGATGGTAACACATGGCAGTATAGAGGTGCTGACAAAAGAATATAACTGTCTGGTGAAAATTACAGATGATATCAGGCAGGTTGTAGAAAAAAGCAAAATCAGAAATGGTGTTGTATATGTTATAACAGCACATACAACAACAGGAATTGCAGTTAATGAAGGACTGGAGTGCCTGGAATATGATATTGGGCATCTGATGGAAAGACTTGTTCCTGAGGACGGAGAATATGCCCATGGAAGGCTGTTAGATACCTACGGTGCGATGGCAGGCAATCCGACCGGACATTTAAAAGCCCATCTGACCGGAAATCATTGTGTATTCCCGGTTATAGATGGAAAGCTGAAAAGTGGAAGTGCACAGGACATATATCTGTGTGAATATGATGGACCGCAATATAGAACAATTTATATAACTATTATAGGGGAATAAAAAATAACAGGAGGAAAGAACTATGGCATTAAAAAAATTTGACGCAGAGAAATATTTAAAGGACGGAGCAAAGACATACTCATTAAGAGGAGAGGTTGAGGCATTGATTGACCGGATCACGGCAAAGGAATATGACAGCGTATGTATGATTGGTATCGGTGGAACATGGGCAGAATGGTATCCGGTTGTAGAAGTAGCCAAGAAATATACAGATCTTCCGATCTATCTTGAAAATGCAGGTGAATTTCTGGTAAAAAATAAAAAACATATTACAGATAAGACTCTTGTATTTACCTCTTCTGCATCAGGCAATACTATGGAGATCTTGAAGGCAGTAAAATATTGTAAGGATCAGGGAATCAATGTATATGGATTTACAAAGGATGAGACAACTCCTTTAGCAAATCTGCTGACAGACCCGATTTATAATGCATGTGGTGACTGTGAGCATTCTTACTTATTATACTATTTTGTAATGCTCCGTATCTTAAAGAACAGAGGAGAATTTCCACATTATGACAGATGGGCAGATCAGATGGAAAATCTGTTTAAGGATCTCCTTGCGGTAAGAGAAAAATTTGAGCCAAGAGCGATCGAGATCGCAAAGACATATGCACATGAACCATATACAATGTTTACAGGCTCCGGTGTCCTTTGGGGTGAGACCTATCTCTTTACAATGTGTATTTTAGAGGAGATGCAGTGGGTTCGTACAAAGACTGTTTCATCTGCTGATTTCTTCCATGGACCGTTGGAGTTAGTTGATGACAGAGTTCCGGTATTTGTAATAAAAGGTGAGGACGAATATCGACCATTAGATGAAAGAGTAGAACGATTTGTAAAAGAACATACAAAGAAAGCTGTTATTATTGATACCAAGGATTACATTCTGGATGGTATCGATGATGAGTTCCGAGTAATCTGCTCTCCGATGATCATTACCGCGATATTAACAGAACGACTTGCTATTCATTATGAGCAGAATACAGGACATAGTCTGGAATTCAGACGTTACTATCGTCAGTTTGAATATTAAAAAGGTCAGGCGGTTATTATGGTTGAATTCACATATGTAATTACAGATGAGCAGGGACTTCATGCCAGACCGGCTTCACAGTTTGTTATGGCTGCTGCAAAATGTAAGAGCACAGTATCCGTAACATTTGGATCCAGAACCGTAAACGCAAAAGGAGTTATGGCAGTTATGAGTCTGGGAGCAAAAAAAGGTCAGAAGATCCTGATAAAAGTAGAAGGTGAAAACGAGGCAGAAGATGCAGCAAACCTGAAAGCGTTCGTTCAGGAACATCTGTAAAAGGATCGGATTTTAAAGAGGTGACAATATGGTAATATTACAGGGTAAAAGTGTATTTGGCGGAGTTGCTATCGGGAAGATACAATTCTTTAAAAGGGACGAAATCCAGATAAAACGACGTCATGTCGATGATCCGGAGGCGGAAATACGCCGCTTCCGGACTGCAAAGGAAAAAGCACTTTCTGAATTGCAGCAGTTATATGACAAGGCACTTACTGATGTGGGAGAAGCAAATGCCATGATCTTTGAAGCACATCAGTTAATGCTTGAGGATCCGGATTATAATGATTCTGTAGAGAATATTATAAATACACAAAAGGTAAATGCTGAATATGCAATAGGTGTCACATCTGATAATTATGCAGCAATCTTTGAAGCGATGGATGATGCCTATATGCAGGGAAGGGCAGCAGATGTAAAGGATGTATCGAACAGGCTCCTTTCCCAGTTCGCAAAAAAACAGAATGCTTCATTTGAAATGACGGAGCAGGTAATCATCGCGGCAGATGATCTGGCACCAAGCGAGACTGTTCAGCTTGATAAAGATAAGGTGCTGTCATTTATTACAGTGGAAGGCTCGGCAAATTCCCATACAGCGATTCTTGCCAGAACCATGAATATTCCGGCTGTTATAGGAATCGGTGATACATTAACACCGAAATATGACGGAAGACTTGCAATCGTAGACGGTCAGGAAGGAAAGATCTATATTGATCCGGATGAAGAAATCCTTGTTGCCATGAGAAAAAAGCAAGCTGTCGAACAGGAACAGCGTGAGCTTCTGGAGACATTGAAGGGCAAAGAAAATGTAACCAGATCCGGGCAGAAGATTAACCTTTATGCCAATATTGCCAATGTATCAGATGTAGGAGCGGCACTCCGAAATGATGCCGGTGGTATCGGGTTATTCAGAAGCGAATTCTTATATCTGGAAAATGAAACTTATCCAACAGAGGAACAGCAGTTTGCAGCTTATAGACAGGTAGCGGAAATGATGGCCGGAAAAAGGGTGATCATCCGTACGTTGGATATCGGAGCAGATAAACAGGTTGGATATTTTAATCTGGAAAAAGAGGATAATCCGGCAATGGGGTTCCGTGCGATCAGGATATGTCTGACCAGACCCGAATTATTTAAGACCCAGCTTAGAGCTATTTTCAGAGCATCCGCGTATGGCCAAATTGCGATCATGTTTCCGATGATCATTTCGGTATCAGAGGTTCGTCGTATTAAAGAGATAATGGACGAGGTGAAGACCGGACTTCGTGCAGATGGAATAGCATTTTCCGATCAGATTGAAACCGGTATAATGATTGAGACTCCGGCTGCGGTTATGATCAGCAGAGAGTTGGCAAAGGAAGTGGATTTCTTTAGTGTCGGAACAAATGATCTGACGCAGTACACTCTGGCAATTGATCGTCAGAACCGGAATCTGGATTCCTTCTATGATTCACACCATCCGGCGGTGTTGTCTATGATCCAAATGGCAGCAGAGAATGCTCATGCAGAAGGAAAGTGGATTGGAATATGCGGTGAACTTGCAGCCGATCTAAGTCTGACAGAAAGGTTTTTACAGATGAACATTGATGAGTTATCAGTTGCACCGGGTATGATACTTCCGTTAAGGAAAAAAATAAGAGAGTTATAAAAAGTATACAGAGACAGATCCGCACATGTACGGGTCTGTTTTTGGTCTTATAAACTGACATTTCCTGCTTGTTTGCGTTTGGAAAAGTTGCTATACTTAATAGAGTACAGGAGGGAGTTTGCCATGAAATTGATGAATAAAGATGAGTTTATTGCGTATGAATTAAAATTTTACTTTATAAAAAATAAACTGAAAGAAGGAGAAAAACTCCCATCTGAACGGGATCTGGCTGAACAGTTTGGGGTACAGAGAGCTACCGTCAGATCTGCATATAAATTATTAGAGGATGAAGGGATCATAGAATGCAGGGAACGGAGCGGCAACTACATAGCCCACAGAAGAATGATATCCAATCTTGACCGAATTCGATCATTCAGTGAAAAGCTGGAAAAGATGGGGGCACAAACAAGAAGCAGACTGTTGGCGTTTGAGCGTGTGGAAGTAGATAAGGAACTGAATAAAAGTATTAAGCTTCCGTTAGGAACTCCGTTATTCAAAATTACCCGTATCCGTATGGTCGTAGAAGAAGACAGGGCTGTTCCAATCACCATAGAATATTCATATATACCAGAAAGCAAGGCTCCTAAGCTGATGCGGTTTGATCTGGAAGATAATTCGTTATTTGATATTTTGATTCAGGAATATCATCATATTCCCAAAAAACAGGAATTAACAGTCGGAATTGTATATGCTGATGAAAATGAAGCCAAAGCCTTGAATGTTGACAAGCTGACTGCTCTTGTAAAAAAAGAGGGAATCACATATGACGAGAAAGGTGAGGTTATGGAATATCTGCAATCGGTGATCAATAAAGAATGGGTCGCATTTGAAAAAGAAGATCCTGTCATTAAGCAAAAGATGGAGGAGGTGCTCCATGGATTATAGAATGCCATTATATATTCAATTACAGGATTCTATTATCAAGAAAATAGATGAAAAAAAATATCTGCCGGGTGAAGCAATACCAAGTGAGAGAAAAATGGCGGAAGCCTATGGTGTGAACCGTATGACCGTAAAACGTGCGATCAGTAAGCTTGTAGAAGAAGGATATCTGGTTTGTAAACCGGGTTCTGGAACGTATGTTGCACAAAGAGATAAGAAAAAGATCGATCTGGATAATTCAAATGAAGCAGGAAATACCGGCATCACAGCGACGCTCCGTAAGGGTGGAATGGAGGTAAAAAATCGCCTTCTCGGGACCGGTGAGATCACAGGAAGTAAATATCTGGGATATAAGCTCGGAATTTCGGATGATGAGATGATATATGGAATTTACCGGGTACGATCAGAGGGTGATATACCATTTGCAGTGGAGTACACATATGTACCGAAAAAATATTTTGATGATCTGGATGAATTTGATTTCGCCAAAGTGTCTTTATATGATTATATGGAAGCAAAAGGACATATGCCATGCCATTTTGGACAGAAGCTGGTCATATGTGAGGCAAATGAACGGCTCGCAGAGCTGCTGCAGGTGGATCGTGGAACTGCGATTTATAAGATCAATTATCAGGGTGCGGATGCAGATTATAATATTGTAGAGTTTACCATGAGTTATCTGAATCCTGCTTATACAAAATTCCGATTTGATGTTGAGGTTTCTTAAAGGAAAGACATAAGCGTTTCTGTTACGGATCATATGGATCTTGTTATGCCGGCTTCGGTTTATAATATTAGTACTCGAAAGGTGTTATTTGAAAATGCAATTCAAAAAAGTAGAAAAGAAATGCGAAGGTAAATTTATTACCCGCTATGATATAACATATGAGACAGTGGATCATCAGGAGAAGGTATATGAGATGATCAGCCGGAATGGTGACATTACGGATTTTGAAGGACTGCATGGCAAAATGGCAGATGCAGTTGTGATCATTGCTACGGATGAGACCGGCGAGAAGATCCTGATCGATAAGGAATTCCGTCTTGCTCCGGGAGAATGGGTATATAACTTCCCGGCAGGTCTGATCGATCCGGGTGAGACACCGCAGGAGAGTGCGAAGCGTGAGCTTCGTGAGGAGACAGGGCTGGAATTATATGAGATCGATGATTTCATCGGAACCAGCTACAGTGCGGTCGGTTTTTCAAATGAAACAAATGTCTGCGTTGTTGGAAAGGCACGGGGAGAGTTCCATAAGAGTACCTCTACATTAGAAGAGATCGAAGCCGGCTGGTATACAAAGGCAGAAGTCAGAGAACTTCTTAAGAAAGCGAAATTTGCAGCGAGAACACAGGCATACTGCTATGTGTGGAGCAGAGAATAGAGGATAAAAAGTAGAATCTAGAGGGGCACAGGGGACGGAGTTTGAAGTGAAAGCCGGCACAACGGTTCTTACAGCCTGCAGCAACCGTATCGTTTGCAGATAAGGGTTGTAAATATCTGGACAGAAAGGAAAAATACGATGTTTCACAAAGATTATGAAAGAAAGATCGATCAGTTAGTAAATGAACTGACATTAGAAGAGAAAATAAAGATGATCCATGGTGCGGGTCTGTTCCGCACCGGGGCAGTAGAAAGACTTGGAATCCCCCCAATCGTGATGTCGGACGGCCCGACAGGGGTGCGGTTCGAATTCTTTAATGATAACTGGGGCAGAGCCGGACATAATGATGATGGAGTTACATATTGTCCGAGTAACAGTGCGATCGCCGCAACCTGGAACCGGGAACTGGCAGGAAAATCAGGAACGGTACTTGGTGAAGAAGCCAGAGGACGTGGCAAGGATATCATACTTGCGCCGGGTGTCAATGTTATGCGGACGCCACTTTGCGGAAGAAATTTTGAATATTTCAGCGAAGATCCTTATCTGATATCAGAGATGGCGGTTCCGGTGATCGAAGGGATCGAGAGTTCTGACGTGGGTGCCTGTGTGAAACATTTTGCTGTTAATAATCAGGAAACAGAGCGGAACTGGGTGAATGTCGAGATCGATGAACGAACGCTCCGTGAGATATACTTGCCTGCATTTGAAGCAGCAGTAAAGAAAGCAAAGGTAAGATCTATTATGGGTGCTTATAATCTGTTCCGTGGGGTTCATTGCTGTGAAAATAATGAACTGCTCGGTGAGATACTGCGGAAAGAATGGAATTATGACGGCCTGATCGTTTCGGATTGGGGTGGCATCCACGATACAAAGGCCGCAGCAGAAAGCCCGATCGATGTAGAGATGTCAATCTATGCAAACTTCGATGAATACTGCATGGCAGATCCATTGTTAAATGCGGTAAGGCATGGCGAGATCGAAGAGGAAAGAATTGATGAAAAGGTAAAGAGTATTCTCCGATTCATGCTTCGTGTCAAGATGATAGATATTGTAGAAGTCGAAAGTGGGGACAATGAACAGACGGCTATATCCGCTGGCTGCATGGAACAGAAGCCGGCTGTCTATGCGGTTCGTGACTGGAGCCGGAAGAAAGGAAGTTATGATACTTCAGCACATCAGGATGCAGTGTTAGAGACAGCCAGAGAATCAATTGTACTGTTAAAGAATGAAGAACAGAGACTGCCGCTTGCACCTGAGAAGACACATCAGCTTCTGGTGATCGGACATAATGCAGCAAAGCTTCATTCAAATGGTGGCGGAAGTGCGGAGATTGCGGCACTTTATGAGATCAATCCACTGCTTGGTATTAAGATGGAGCTTGGCGGTAACTGCGAAGTGACATATGCAGAAGGTTATTATGTGCCGGATAAGAACAGACAGCAGGTACTGAACTGGCAGGAGGTAAGTCTGGATGAACTGGCATCGGAGCAGGGGGCTTATGAAGGAAATGATCCGGAAGGACGGAAGATCCAGAAGGCACTTCGTGAAGAGGCGGTTGCACTTGCTTCAGAATATGATGATGTGATCTTTGTTGGCGGTTTAAATCATGATACAGATGAAGAAGGATACGACAGACCGGATCTGAAGCTTCCATATCATCAGGATGAACTGATCACGGAGCTCTTAAAAGTGAATCCGAATATGGTCATTGTCATGATGGCAGGTAATCCGGTTGATATGAGCGCATGGATTGATGATGCAAAGTCGATTGTATGGATGAGTTATGCAGGAATGGAAGGTGGCAGAGCACTCGGTGAAATCCTGTTTGGTGAAGTAAATCCATCCGGTAAACTTGTGATGACCATGCCGAAATCTCTTGATCAGGTACCGGCGATGGTTTTTGGAGATTTCCCCGGAAGAACCTTAACGGAAGAAGAACATGAAAGAATGAATGCAAAATTGACGGAAACATACAGAGAAGGTGTATTTGTCGGATATCGGTATTATGACAAATATCAGATCCCGGTACAGTTCCCATTTGGCCATGGATTATCTTATACGACATTTTCCTATGGAGATATGCAGGTAAAAGAGCCGGATGGTCAGACATTCAAGGTACAGATCCCGGTAACAAATACCGGAAAGCTTGCCGGAAAAGAGACGGTAGAGCTGTATGTCGGAGAAACGGAAGTAAGTCCGGAGAATCCTGTGAAGGAGTTGAAGGGCTTCTGCAAGTTATCACTTGCACCGGGAGAAACAAAGTATGCGGAATTTGAATTGACAGCCGATGCATTCCGTCATTTTGATGAGAAGACGGATGCGTGGAAGGTCATAGCAGGAAGTTATACGATCTATATCGGAAGTTCTGTTTCTGATATTCGGTCGGTAACAACCATAACAATAAAATAATTAATAGATAAAATGCCGGTATGAACGGTCTGTCTGCCGGTACTATGAACATCACGTTTGCCTACCTTCTTTCATACAATTTTATATGCACATGTCTCCGCTGCGATAAAGTCGTTTGCAGCTCCGACATAGCACAAAATTGTATGAAAATCAGTCGGCTTCTCTATGGATGTTTCATAGTACCGGCAGACAGACCGTTTATACCGGCATTTATATACATATTGTTTTATTGATATTCGTTGAGCCATTCGATAATGCCGTTAGCGATGGCGGCGGCATAATCATCCATGTTATTATCGTAAAGCTCTACGTCTTTTTCGTTGCTGATAAAGCCCATCTCGATGATCAGACTTGTCATATTTGTCTGTTTGATAACGATGTAATCGTTGTCACTGTCAAACTGTGTTCCGGTACGGACACCACGGTTATCGGAGATTCCGACCTTTTCCAGATTGGACAGGATGGTTTCTGCGATTGCGTGATTCTTTTCGGAACCGGAGCTGTAGATCCATGCTTCTACACCACAGGCCTCAGGATTTGCTGCGTAGTTCCTGTGGAGTGCCAGATAGAGATCTGCGTCGCAGTCATTTGCAATCGCAGCACGTTCTTCGGAAGAAACGGTAGAATCATCATCACGCGTCATGACAACTTTTACTCCGTTTTTCTTTAATAGTTTTGCAACCTTTAAGGAAAGCTTCAGGTTTCCGTCTTTTTCATGAATATTATTAATTCCGGTTGCACCGATATCGGAACCGCCATGTCCCGGATCCAAACAGACTGTGTATTTTCCGTCCGGTTTTATGATCGAGACAGCATCCTTGCTGCTTTTTGACCGGCTGACCGCCAACAGGACGGACAGAACGATAACGGCGATGAGCAGGACGATGTTGACACCGATCAGGAATTTTATGACAGACCGCATCTGTGTAACGGTCAGTTTCTTTTTTGTTTTTCCAGCCATAATGTATAAAACTGCCGGAGCAGCCCTTTCTGTTTCTAGTTTATTCTCAACTAAGATACTCTAAAATGACCGGATTTTCAATATGATGGAAAAGATTTAATATTTGTGTATATGGGCAATATACGAAGAAAGATGGAACGACAGGTGACATAATACAGCAATTTATATAGAAAAAACCAAAAGAAACTGATAAATTTCTAAAGATTTCAATATTGTCAAATGAAAATATGAGTGTTACCCTAATATAGGGTGGCAGGGAGAAGATAAGAAAAGGAATAAAAAGATGATCGTAGATTTTCATACCCACACATATCCGGATAAAATAGCTTCAAAGACACTTGAACTGTTAGTAAGTAGATCAAAGACAAAGCCGGCATCGGATGGTACACTTGCAGGCTTGCAGCATTCAATGGCACAAAGCGGCGTTGATATCTCTGTTGTCCTTCCTGTTGTAACCGCACCTCATCAGGTGGAGCGGATCAATACCGTGGCAAAGACAGTAACAGCCCAGTTTACGGGTAGTGGTGTCTGGTCATTTGGCGGAATCCATCCCGGAAATGATAACTATAAAGAGATTTTAAATGGTATCAAGTCTGCCGGATTAAAGGGAATTAAGCTGCATCCGGATTATCAGGATGCCATGTTCAATGATATCCGTTATAAACGGATCATCAGTTACGCAACAGAGCTTGGCTTGGTCGTTGTGGTTCATGCCGGAGTAGATATCGGACTTCCCTCTGTAACACATTGTACACCGGACATGGTGTGTGAAGTATTAGATGAGGTTCAGCCGGAGCGGCTCGTTCTTGCACACATGGGTGGCTGGAATCTCTGGGACGAGGTACTTGCGAAGCTGTGCGGAAGAAATGTATATATGGATACAGCATTTTCCTATGGAGAGATTGCATGGCTTTCGGGTGCTGAACATCGTTGGAAACTGGCATCAGAGGAGATCTTCCTGAAACTGATCAGAGCACATGGAGCAGACCGGATCGTATTTGGAACAGACAGTCCGTGGACAGATCAGAAGCGGGCCATAAAGGACATACAGGCACTTCCGTTATCAGATGAAGACAAGAAAAAGATCCTTGGAGAAAACGCATTGCAGCTTTTGGGACTGCCGGATGCAGAATAGAAAATATAAAGTGAACTATACAATATATTTGAAAGCATTAGAGGATTCATACATAAAAGTAAAATAGATTTCCGATAAATTAGTAAAAATAGACATTGCACAAAAATTAAAAATGTGTTACAATTTTGTTACAATAAGAAAAGGAGAGAAGATAGCTCCTAAGACATCCGAAATTTAAGTCGTTGTTTTTTTCACAAAAAAATATTCATAAATACAAGGGACTGCCTGTAAGACGGCGGTCCCTTTCCCTTTCTTGTGCAATCAGGTTCCTCTCGTCTGACGACTCGATGATTAGCGGTCGTCAAATTGAAAACAATTTTGTGCAATCAGGTTCCTCTCGTCTAACGACTCGATGAACATTGACCATCATATAGAAATTTGTGCTCTTGCGTTGCAAGCACAATTTCTGCATGATGGTTGATTGCACAAAAAAAGAACCAGATCACATCTGGTTCTTAAGAGCTGGGCTACAAGGATTCGAACCTTGAAAATGCTGGAGTCAGAGTCCAGTGCCTTACCATTTGGCGATAGCCCATTGCTGTCAACAGATGATATTATATTACAACAGTTTGAAAAAAGCAAGCACTTTTTTAAAAAAATTACAAAAAGTTATTTGTACGCAATGAACACGAAAAATTTGAGAATAAAAATCAATGGAAATAGAAAATCCAGGTAGAAATAATAGTCTGGCTGTTGTATAATGGGAGCACTTGTGGAGATGACATTATAATAGGAAATGGAGAATACATATGTACAGTTTTGATGCGATCGTAAGATACAGCGAAACGCATGGAAGACCGGAAGCAAATGCGGCAACGATAGCAAATTACTTTCAGGATTGTGCGATCTTCGATTCAGAACAGGCAGGAATTGGAATTGAATATCTGAAGGACCATAACCGGGCCTGGTTTCTGATCTCATGGCAGATCGATGTGGAGCGGTATCCGGTATTACAGGAGAAGATCAGGGTTGGAACCTGGGCATATGATTTTAAAGGTTCCATGGGATATCGTAATATAGTTATTCGGGATGAGAATGGAGCGAATATTGTACAGGCAGCTTCCCAGTGGAGTTATATTGATACTGATACGCTTCGTCCTGTAAGAATTGAGCCTGAAGTAGGAGCAGCATATCCTCTTGCAGAAAAGCTTCCGATGGAATATGCTCCGAGAAAGATCCGGCTGATCGAAGGCATGGAAGAGACAGACAGAAGGGTTGTTCTGCCTTATCAGATTGATTCGAATAACCACATGAATAATGAAGCATATATTGCGCTGGCGTTGGAATATATCGATTCGGATGACATGATCTGTCAGATCAGAAGCGAGTATAAGCGGCAGTTTGTAAAAGATGAATGTATCGTAATAAAGAAAGCAGAAAGAGATGATCTGATACAGTTTGTATTTGCAGATGAAGAAGATCAGATCAGATGTATAGTAGAATTTAAAACAAAGAGAACGGGGAGACAGACAGCATGATCAAGATTGGCGAATGGAACCATTTAGAGGTTGTAAAAGAGAAAGATTTCGGCATTTACCTTGCCGAGAAAAAATACGACGACGAGGAAGTCCTGCTTCCGAAGAAACAGGTACCTGCGGGAACAAGAATGGGAGATCAATTAGATGTATTTATCTATCGTGATTCCGCAGATCGTCTGATCGCAACAACAAATCATCCGATCATAACGATGGGAGAACTTGCAGTATTAAAATGTGTCAATGTGACAGGCATCGGTGCATTTATGGACTGGGGACTGGAAAAAGATATCCTGCTTCCTTTTAAAGAGCAGACAAGCAAGGTAAGGGAAGGTCAGTCGTATCTGGTCCGGATGTATGAGGATCGTTCCAAGCGTTTGTGCGTCAGCATGAAGGTATATGCCTATCTGGAGACACAGTCCCCATATAAGGCAGGGGATTCCGTAAGTGGAACGGTATTTGAATTTAATCAGAATCTGGGAGCATTTGTTGCGGTTGATAATCGTTATTCAGCCCTGATCCCGATGAAGGAGATCCATTCCCGGATCAATGTGGGTGAGACGGTAGAAGCCCGTGTGGCAAATGTCAGAGAAGACGGCAAACTCAATCTGAGTTTACAGAAGCCGATCCGTGAACAGATCAACAATGACAGCGAGATGGTATACAATATCATCGAAAGCTATGGAGGAACCTTACCATTTAATGACAAGGCAGATAAAGAAGTGATCGAGAAAGAGTTCGGACTCAGCAAGAATGCATTTAAGCGTGCGGCCGGACATCTGTTAAAAGAGGGTAAGATCCGGATCACAGAGAAAAACATTATCATCAAATAATGTATTCGTAAATGAGCAGGAATGTTCAGGAGAAACAAAAAGACAGCTATGCGTGTTATATGGCTGGAAAGTACCAGGAAATGAAAGGATGAAGATGAGTAATTTCAAGGTTGAATTAAAAAAAGTAGTAGACGACAGCTATGAGATCGAGATCGGATATGAGCTGGAACAGAAGCTGATCGATGATCTGAAAGCCGGTCTGGTTGGAAAAATATCCAAATTTGTAGTAGTTACAGACAGCAATGTAAAAGAGCTGTATGCGGACAAGATTTATAAGATGCTTGAAGAAGCAGGATACAAGACAGATCTTATAAGTTTTCCGGCAGGAGAACTGAGCAAGACCAGAGCGACAAAGGAGTATGTAGAAGATACCATGCTTGCAAAGGGATATCGGAGAGATTGCTGCATTATCGCCGTTGGCGGTGGCGTGGTGACAGACCTTGCAGGATTTGTAGCCGGAACCTACGGCAGAGGAATTCCATTTATCAATTATGCAACGACATTACTTGCGGCAGCGGATGCATCCGTGGGAGGAAAGACAGCGGTCGATACACCACTTGCAACCAATCTGATCGGACTGTTTAATCAGCCGCAGAAGGTATATCTGGATATCGCAACATGGAAGACACTTCCACAGCGGCAGTTATCTTCAGGTCTTGCAGAGACGATCAAGCACGCCTGCCTTGCAGACAGGGAATTCTTCGATTATCTGTCAGAGCATATCGAAGATGTGTTTGCAGTAAAGGACGAGGTATGCAGACATATCGCGGAGAAGAACTGCGAGATCAAATATCAGGTCGTTATGAAGGACGAGCGGGAAAGCGGTTTGCGTGAGGTTTTGAACCTTGGACATACGGTTGGAAGAGCCATCGAGACAGTCAGTGATTATAAGCTGCTGCATGGAGAGGCCGTTGCGATCGGTCTGGTTGCAGAGGTGAAGATGGCAGAACATTTTGGCTACTGTACAGCAGAGGATGAAGCAGCTATGGTTGCCATGTTGAAGCAGGCAGATCTTCCAACGGAGATTCCGGATTATATTGACCGTGACGCTCTGGTTAAGAAGCTGTATACCGATAAGAAGGTCAGAGACGGACATTTGCGTTTCGTTTTACAGCATGGAATCGGCGCAATCGAGGTATTTGATGGTGACCAGTATGCAAAAGCCATACCGGAGAGTCTGGCAAGAGAGATCATTATGGAGATATAGGCATTAAATTTCAGGAGGATATAAAAATGGATAAGAAGATAATAAGCACAGAGAAAGCACCACAGGCAATCGGACCATATTCACAGGCAATCGTTGCTAATGGATTTTTATTTACGTCAGGAATGGTTCCGATCGATCCTGCAACGAATCAGTTAGTAGAAGGAGATATCACAGTTCAGGCAAAACAGGCAATCTCAAATCTGAAGAATCTGATCGAGGCATCCGGTTCATCCTGTGACAAGGTTGTAAAGACTACAGTATTTATTAAGGATATGAACCAGTTCTCAATTATCAACGATATTTACAAAGAATATTTCAACAAAGATTTCCCTGCACGTTCTTGTGTAGAAGTTGCAAGACTTCCAAAAGACGTACTGATTGAGATCGAAGCAGTAGCAGTTGTATAAATAAAGATTTTAAAATGATGGTGTGGCAGATGTATGAATGATATCTGCCACATTATTATAAGAGGGTATATGGAGACAAGAAAGAAAATTTTTGGAGCTGAATGTTTGTTTACAGCATTGATCGCAGTTTACGAGGTCGTAACGGTGCTGGCGTTATTTACAGATCTGTTTTCCGGCATCACGATAAAACAAAACATATTATTCAGTCAGAGTCTGATATTTGTACCAACAGTGTTATATCTGTTCATCATGAGAAAGCATGTAAAGGATATCATCTGGTTTCGGAGATTTCATCCGTTGACACTCCTGCTGATTCCACCACTGGTTCTGTTTATGGAGCCACTTATTACATTGTTAAATGCAATCTCAATGTTATTTGTGCGAAATGAGATCAGCAATGCAGCTTCAGCACTGGTTGATCATAATACACTTGGGACTTCGCTTTTTTTCATGGCATTTTTGCCGTGTGTGATAGAAGAACTGGCGTATCGTGGTGTCATGTTCGGAAGCTTTCATGAAGCCGGCAGATTAAAGGCCATATTAATGTCAGGCATTTTATTTGGACTGATGCATATGAATTTTAATCAGATAGCATATGCGGTTGTAATCGGTCTGATCTTTGGATTTGTCGTAGAAGCAACCGGAAGCATTATTCCAACAATGATCATGCATTTTCTGATCAATGGTTTTTCTGTTGTTATAAAGCATATTGCAAATATCATTCCGGCGTTAAAAGATCAGGCAGAAAATACAGAAGTAACACAGACGATGCTGCTCAGCACCATCCGGGCATATATACCTATGGCACTGGTTGGCACTGTAATATCGGCAGGAATTATTTATCTGCTTGCGGTTATAAATGGTAGAAAGGAGAGTTTCACCGCTGTATTCAAGGAATCTTTTAATCGGTACGATGAAAATGGCAAAAAGCTTCGACTGCTTACCCCGCTTATGATCGTGGTCATCCTCTACTGCCTGATCCGCTGCGTTGTCGAAGAATTTTTATTTTAACTATAGAAAAACGCCTACCAAATGAATCTGATCTGATACCTACCCTATTATAAATGACTTGCTGCGGTTTCTATTCATTGCACATGTCTTATCCGCTCATGCTCTTGTGCTAACTCGTCCTTCGGACTCAGACAAGCACCCGCATTCGCTGACAATGTGCAATTCATCAAGAAATCCTCGCTAATGTCATATTATAATAGAGCAGGTACCAGATCAGATTTGTTTGGTGGGCGTTTTGTTGCTATATGTAAATGAGTAATAAAAAGATAAACAGAAAAATACACCATTCGATATACAGGGATTTATCCAGTTTCGAGTGTTGGTGTTTTCACTATGAAAAACATTCGCGAGTTTATCATAGTGGAAATATCAATAGCAGAAAAAATCTCCCATTGTGGATAGTAAATCCCTCTTTGTATGCTGGTTCTTCCACTAAAATATGACATATGCGAGGCTTTCGTTGTATGGTGCACATTGCCAGTAAATACGGGTGCCTGTCTGAGCCGAAGGCGAGTTGGCACAGGAGTATTTACGGATCAGGCATGTGCAACATACAGAAAACGCAGCAGGTCATTGTTAGTGGAAGAACCAGCATATGAAGAGGACACACAACCATAAGGGGGATTTTTTGCGTGTTCGGCTAGTCCTCGTTGCAGATCAGACCGTAGAAGGAGATCAGGTACAGTCCGGCGATACCAACGAGTGTGTAGATGATTCTGGAAAAGGCGGAGCCGGTTCCGAATAAAGCATCTACAAGATTAAAATTAAAGATTCCGATGATACCCCAAACGATCGCCCCAACGATCACAAGAGTAAGACAAATAACATTAAATACTTTCATGGCATTCCTCTCTGATTTCTAGTTATTTGGACATTAGTTTTTGGCAAGGTGTCGCAAAATTAATGGTTCCATATCTCTAGTCTGTGCGAACATGAAAAAAATATACTGCCATTATAAGGGAAAAATGTATACACAGGATGAAATCATAAAATGAAAAAATATAACATAATGAATCTGGCGACAAAAATTTATTTGAAGCAAATATAAAAATCAGTTGACAGGGTACAAACATAATGTTATATTAAAAACAACATATGAACAGATATTCAAATGTTCAATAAAAACAACGATAGGAGGAACAGAATGAATACGGACAGCAGGGAAGCATGTGAATGCAAAGAGAACGATATTGCTGAGATCACCGCTGAGATTAATGAGATGATGCCGGACGAAGAGAATCTGTATGATCTGGCCGAGTTGTTTAAAGTATTTGGCGATTCTACCAGAATCCAGATCTTATACACACTGCTGGATCACGAAAAAAGTGTTGGTGACATTGCAGAAGAACTTGGAATGAATGCATCTGCCATTTCTCATCAATTAAGAGTGTTAAAACAGGCGAAGCTGATCAAGAACCGCAGAGCCGGAAAGAATATGTTTTATGAGCTTGCCGATGACCATGTAGCAGTGATCATGCGAATGGGACTTGAGCATATATTTGAATAATAAGAAAGGTTAAAGGTGGATATTATGAAGAAGAGATATAATTTAAGTGATGTAGATTGCGCAAATTGTGCAGCAAAGATGGAGGAGCAGATCAGCAAGTTACCGGGTGTTAACAGCGCATCTATCAGCTTTATGGCACAGAAACTTACATTAGACGCAGATGAAGACAAATTAGACGAGATCTTAAAGCAGGCAGAAAAGATCATCAAGAGCATTGATGAGGAAGCTACGATCGAATATTAGAAATAATGCAGATCTGAACATTAAGACGTTACAGATTTACATAAGCTGAAAGAGAAGATAAAATAAGAAAATTATCGCAGATAGCAGAAAAAAGGTGATGGATTATGAGTAAGAAGCAGAAAAAGATGTTAATTCGAATCATCGTTGCACTGGTGGTATTTATCGTATGCGAGATTGCAGAGAAGCTCATCCATTTGAATGGAGTGTGGGATACAGTTGTAAAGGCTGCGATGTTCGCAGTACCATATCTGATGGCAGGATATGATGTCCTTTTAAAGGCAATCAAAAATATCAGCAAGGGTCATGTATTTGACGAAAACTTCCTGATGGCAGTTGCAACTGTAGGCGCATACGGAACCGGAGAATTTGGCGAGGCGGCAGCCGTTATGCTGTTTTATCAGGTCGGAGAATGGTTCCAGAAATATGCAGTCAACAGATCAAGAGCCAGTATCACAGATTTGATGAACATTATGCCGGAATATGCAAATATTGAGAAGGATGGACAGATCGTTCAGGTAGAACCGGAGACAGTTGCGATCGGTGATATCATTATCGTGCAGCCGGGTGAAAAAGTTCCTCTCGATGGTACTGTTATCGAAGGTGAAACATTTGTAGATACAGCAGCGCTTACCGGTGAATCCGTACCTAGAAAGCTGTCTGTTGGTGACGAAGTATTAAGTGGCGTGATTAACCAGAATGGTGTGATCCGTGTCAAGGTATCAAAGGAATTTGACGATTCGACCGTATCGAAGATTTTGGAACTGGTGGAAAATGCAAGTACGAGAAAAGCACAATACGAGCAGTTCATTACCAGATTTGCAAAATACTATACACCGATCGTATGTTTCCTTGCACTTGCAGTAGCGATCATTCCGCCGATCTTTGTAGGTGAATTTGGTAAATGGTTCCACCGTGCACTGATCTTTCTGGTAGTATCCTGTCCATGTGCATTGGTCATCTCCATTCCACTTAGTTTCTTCAGTGGAATCGGCGGAGCATCCAAGGCAGGTATCCTTGTAAAAGGAAGTAACTATCTGGAGCTTCTGGGTAAAGCAAAGATTGCCGTATTCGATAAGACCGGAACTCTGACAAAGGGTGTATTCAAGGTTGTAGAGACATGCGCAAATGGAATCAGTGAAGATGATCTTCTGGAGCTTGCAGCATATGGCGAATATTACTCCAACCATCCGATCGCAGCATCGATCAAGGCTGCATATAAGGGAACGGTACAGATCGACCACCTCGATGGATATGAGGAAATCTCCGGAATGGGTATCAAGGTCTTAAAAGATGGAAAAGAAGTGTTAGTCGGAAATAAGAAGCTTCTGGATTCCAGGAAGATATCCATGGCAGGAGCAAAACAGCCATCCAAGGTTGGAACAGTCCTTTTTGTAGCGGAAAATGGTGCATATAAGGGATGTATCACGATCGCTGATGAGATCAAGGATGGTGTTAAGGATGCGATTGCATCAATCAAGAAATGTGGGATTGATAATGTTGTTATGCTGACCGGTGATAAGAAAGAGGTTGCTGACAGTGTAGCAAAAGAGCTTGGCATTGATACTGTATGTGCAGAACTGATGCCGGGTGATAAGGTAGATAAAGTAGAACAGCTTCTCCGCGAGAAGGATGAAGACAGTACATTGATCTTCACTGGTGACGGAATAAATGATGCGCCTGTTTTAATGCGTGCCGATGTCGGTATCGCAATGGGAGCTATGGGTCAGGATGCTGCGATCGAAGCAGCAGACATCGTTTTGATCGATGATGATCCGGGCAAGATTGCCGTAGCATATGCAATTGCCAGAAAGACGGTTCGTATCGTGCAGCAGAACATTGTGTTTGCACTTGCTGTCAAGATCATTGTTATGGTACTCGGTGCCCTTGGTTTTGCAAATATGTGGGCAGCGGTATTCGCCGATGTCGGTGTTGCCTTCCTCGCGATCATCAACGCAACCCGCGCGCTGAAGCCATGATGTAAAAAGATAGGGGTGCGTAGAGATATATAGCCTCCGCCATACAGATTACCCTGCCATAATGACTTGTTGCGATTTCTGTTCGTTACACATGTCTGATTCGCTTATGCTCCTGCGCAAACTCGTCCTACGGACTCAAACATGCGCCCGCATTCGCTGACAATGTGTAACTCGCGACGAAATTCTCACAATGTCATTATGACACAGGGTAACCTGTATGGCGGAGGCTATACGACTCTACGCACCCTTTTTACTTCGAATAGGACATATAAAAATGCAGGGTATGGCGGTTTGTATATTTTATGAAGCAAGCCTGTTCACTCTGTGTAACTTCGAACTAACCTCGGCGAGCCTGCTAAGGTCTCAGTTGCCAACGCCGGTTCTTAGTGAGTCGCCGCAGGCGAAGAACTTAGCACCGTTGCGTCGGAATAGAGTGAAAACGTCTTGCGTAATAAAGATATACAGACCACCATACCCTGCATTTTTATTATACTGGATATGTTTAGGCTTCTTCGTGGGCGAGTGCCGCAGCAACAAAGCCTTTGAAAAGCGGATGTGCTTTATTTGGTCTGGACTTGAATTCCGGATGCGCCTGAGTTCCGATGAACCAAGGATGATCCGGAATCTCGATCATCTCAACGATGTGACCGTCAGGAGAGAGACCAACCAGTTCCATACCATTATCTGTTAAAGCCTTACGGTAGTCATTGTTGACTTCATATCTATGTCTGTGACGCTCATGGATATATTCTGTGCCATAGAGCTCATAGGATTTGGAATCTTTGCTGAGTACACATGGGTAAGAACCAAGTCTTAATGTTCCACCGAGGTCTGTTACATCATGCTGATTCGGCATGATATGAATAACCTGATGGAAAGAGTTCGGATTGAATTCTGAACTGTGGGCATCTGCATAACCAAGGACATGTCTTGCAAATTCAACGATCGTGAGCTGCATACCGAGACACAGACCAAGGTAAGGAACCTTTTTCTCTCTTGCATACCGGATCGCTGTGATCATGCCTTCGATACCTCTGTCACCAAAACCGCCCGGAACAAGGATTCCATCGACGTCACTCAGTGTTTCTTCCACATTTTCAGGAGTTACAAGTTCAGAATCTACCCATTTGATCTCGACCTCGGCATCGTTTGCAACACCGGCATGCTTTAAGGATTCAACAACGGAAATGTATGCATCATGCAGTGAGACATATTTGCCGACGAGAGCAACACGAACCTTTTTTTCCGGATTCTTCCAGGCAGTGATCATATCATTCCATTCCTTCCATGCATGTGGTTCCGGAGCAGGACAATCCATATGTAAGCATTTGCATACAACATCAGCGAGATGCTCTTTCTCCATAGCGAGAGGAACTTCATATAATACATCAACATCCAGATTCTGGATGACATTCTGGCTAGGTACATTACAGAATAATGCAATCTTATCCTTTAAGCCCTGATCCAGTGGATAATCAGAACGGCAGACCAGAATATCCGGCTGGATACCCATTCCCTGCAGGTTCTTAACACTCGCCTGCGTTGGCTTTGTCTTTAATTCACCGGAAGCTTTCAGATAAGGAATCAGAGTAACGTGGATCATAATGCAATTCTCATGTCCGACATCATGTGTGAACTGACGGATCGCCTCTAAGAAAGGCTGGCTCTCGATATCACCGACTGTACCGCCAATTTCGATGATCGCAACCTCGGTATCCTTTGCATCCGGATTCCGATAGAAGCGCTCTTTGATTTCATTTGTTATATGTGGAACTACCTGTACGGTGTGTCCGCCGAAGTCGCCGTGGCGTTCTTTCTGTAAGATACTCCAGTAGATCTTACCGGTCGTAACATTCGAATTCTTATTCAGACTTTCATCGATAAAACGCTCATAATGACCAAGATCCAGATCAGTCTCCGCACCATCATCGGTTACGAATACTTCACCATGCTGGATCGGGTTCATAGTACCCGGATCCATGTTGATGTATGGATCGAATTTCTGGCTGGTAACCTTGTAGCCTCTCATTTTGAGCAGACGACCAAGGGAGGCAGCAGTGATACCTTTACCAAGACCGGATACGACACCGCCTGTGACAAACACGTACTTAATAGGCATAATAATTTCCTCCTGATATATTCTAAAAACGCATAGACATACGCTCTCATTAAAAAAACACTCATTATTATACGAGAGCATTTTTCAAAAGTCAATCAGCCGTATCGAAAAACAGGATGTATCCGGCATAAAAATATGGTATGATAATATATAAGAAGTCAAACCTAATAAAATTATGGAAAATTATTTACAAACTTTAGAAAATAAAGTGAAAAATATACATTTGACAGGAAAATGAAGTGAGAAGACGGGAGATCTCGATGGGAGCAATTCAGTTTATCCATATCAGTGATGTGAATATCGGACGAAAAGCAGACAAATTACTGTTCGGACAGACCTGTGAAAAGGACGGGATAACGACCTTGAAACAGGTTGTTTCTGATGCAGGAAAATTACAGGCTGATTTTGTATTTATCACAGGGGATCTCTTTGACCATCCGGCAACAGAAGAAGATCTTGCGTGGATTGATGAGATATTTCTGCCGCTTGATAAAACGGCGGTCATTTATTGTCAGGGAGATCATGATTACATGAAATCAGATGGGGTGCTTGCAAACTATTCTTTCCGGTCAAATATTTATGTGGCAGGCTGCAGCGAGTATCGGAATCCGGTTCCGGCAGGCTCTGCAATATATGGAGTAAAGCATGAAAACGCAACTGCCATGATCGATGTTATTCGGTTTCCGAAAAAAAATGCGGTACTTTATTGTGCCGGCTATTATAGTGCCGGAGCGCAGATGACAGTTTTAGATGAACTGACACCGGCGGATGATGAGATGACAAATATCCTGCTGGCTCATGCCGGAAATCATGGCGCGATACCGATCGATTATCCGACGATCCGGAAAGCAGGATTTGATTATATCGGATTAGGACATGAAGCTTCCTATAAAAATATGTACAATGGCAGGATTTGTTATCCGGGTGTATTGGAACCGGACAATAACAGGGAGACCGGACCGCATGGCTATGTGCAGGGAAAGTTATCAGATGGCGTGGTATCGGTACGGCTTGTGCCTGCATCACAAAAAGAATATAAGACGATCCGCTATCCGGTCAGTAATTATATGTCAGATGAAGAACTGGCAGATGAATTGCATCGTATTATTGCAAGAGAGGGAGAAAAAAATATTTATTCGATCTATCTGGTACGACCGGAAAAATGTGAGAAGTCCTTTCATTTGCAGGAAGCACTGGCCACTTACCGGATTGCCGCGCTGATCGGAGAAGTGTATCAGCGTGAGGATTATGATGAATACAGAAAAGCAAACCGGGGAAATGCATTTGGACGATTGCTTGATAAACTGGATGCCGACTCTCCGCTCCGGGAGGATGGGGCGAAGTTGGCAGTTGACCTCGTTATAGAACGATCAAAGATATACACCAGAAGCAACCGGAAAATGAATGACCGGCTTTATGAGGAAACGATCCGGGTAGTGCTTGAGAATCTGAAACAGGATATGGATAAACTCCGTACCTCAAAGGATATTCAGGCATATGAACAGGCAAAGGAACGGCTGGCAGAAAGTCCGGATGTACTGGAACGCTTAAATGAAGCATGGGCAATGGAACGGAAGAACAAACTGGAGCTTCTGACTGCCCGGAACAATCAGGCACAGATCGTACCAAGACACAGAAGCAAATGGATACGAACCGGTATCCGTGCCGCCATTGTGCCATTTGTCATATTCTGTATCATGGCATTGTTCCTGATGCCACGGGCGTACATTCAAATGTCAGAGCGTATGAATGGTACAGATGTGGTTCGTTTTCTGGTTACATCAATACTTGCGATCGTGCTCTGCTTTGTGATCGGTTACGTATTTGCGCGACTGATCGATCAGAATAAGGCAGACGGAATACGAAAAGAATGCGCAGATGCAGAACGGCTTGAACGCGAGCTGGCTGCAAAAGGCGAGCAACTTCACGAAGTCAGAACCGGATATCAGTTACAGGACACGAAGCGGCGAGAAATCCAGTCGGATGTGAATGCCAGAGAAGATCTTGTAGCGCAGACGATCTACAAGCTTCAGGTGATGGAAGAAGCGATGCGGATGTTAGAATAAAAAGAAAAAGGGCACTTGAAAAACAGGTACCCTAGGATACTAACATATTTGCCAGCAGGATACTTACGACGATCCCTGCACCGAGAGACAACAGGGCGCAGGGGATGATATATCGGGATTTGCGGACTTTGGCAGCCATCAGATATACAGACATCGTATAGAATAAAGATTCCGTACAGCTAAGGATAATGGCAGCGGTGAGTCCTTCTCTGGAATCAGGTCCATAGTCGTTAAAGATATTTAGCATCAGACTGGTGGCAGACCCGGAGGAGAACAGCTTCGTTATAATGACGGGGATCACACAATCCGGGGTATGTATGAGAGAAGCAATCGGCTTCAGAGCGGTTGTGATCAGGCCAAGGGCGCCGGAATCATTCAGGATTCGCACAGCCACAAATAGGCCGATCAATGTTGGAACTAATTCGACTACGATCTTCATTCCGTCAAATGCTCCGTCAATAAAATCTTCATAGACATTCGTCTTTTTAATACAGCCGTATAACACAACAGCTAATATGACCAGCGGGATGATACTGTTTGAGATTGTTGTCAGCATGACAAGCCTCCATTAAGATTCTGTGTATGTTTATTTCGTTTTGGCAGGTTATTTAGCAGACATGTCGATTTTGAAAGTCAACTGCGCTGTCTATTATGAGTTTTCTACGCGAACTCGCCTGTAAACAGGCTCAAACATGCTTCGAAAACTCAAACGATGCTCGTTGACTTTTCCAAAATCAGACATACGTCTGCGATAAATAACCTGCCAAACCGAAATATATACACAGATATATTCTGTATTATGAAAGTCAACTGCGCTGCTTATTAAAGATTTCTAAGTGAACTCGCCGCTTCATTTTCCTCGTTTGTTAATAATGACAGCCAGCAGGACGGCGACGGCGGTGGAGCAGACGGTTGCGATGATGCCGGGCAGGATAATGGCGGTAGGATGTTCAGAACCATAGGTTGCACGATAGGCAATGATATTTACCGGGATCAGTTGCAGCGAAGAAATATTCAGGATCAGGAAGACGCACATTTCTCGACTGGCAGATTTGCTTCCATTGTTGTCCTTAGCCAGTTCCTGCATTGCCTTTAGTGCCGGCGGTGTTGCAGCCCACCCAAGCCCTACAATATTTGCAATGATGTTCGTACACATATATTCATATGCCGGATGCTCCGAGGAAAGTCTCGGAAATAAGAATCTCATGACAGGGGACATTTTCGATGACCATTTCTTCATCAGACCGGTGCGTTCTGCAATCTTCATAATTCCACACCACATCGTAACAATTCCAAGCATGGTGATACAGAGCGAAACGGCGTCACTCCCGGCATCAATGATACCTGCATTCACATCTTCCATATGCCCGGTCAGAAGTGCGGTGATAATACCGACTAAGATCATGGCAGCCCAGATCAGATTAATCATAGAATCCCCTTTGATTTTGCTGTTACATAATGAATATATGCGGGGGGATGGGGAAGATATGCTATAGTATTATTAGTTTAAAATCTATATAAAACAAATTTTGCCTATTTTATTATTGCAATAATATTAAAATTAAGATAAAATAACGATAAGTTATTAGCTCCAAGGAGCATCGAACAAAAAGGAGTGATAAAAATGATACAGATTAGACCGGTTTCAGATCTTAGAAATAAGTTCCCTGAAATTGAAACAATTGTGAATAGTGGAAAGCCTGTATATTTAACGAAAAATGGATATGGGGCGATGGTTGTTTTAAGTATGGAAGAGTATGCTAATCTTACAGAGAATGTTGAAATGAAACTTGATGAAGCTGACAGACAGGCAAAAGCGACAGATAAAAGACTTTCACATGAAGAAGTATTTAGCAAAGCAAGGAGTGTGATAGATGCAAGATAAAATCTACAAGTTAAGATATTTGCCACTTTTTGAACAGGATTTGCTTGATACAGTGAATTATATTTCGAAGGTTTTAAAAAATGAAGAAGCGGCAATGCGACTGATAAATGATGTTGAAACAGCAATATTAGCCAGATTAAACAATCCGGTAGCGTTTGAACCATATCATTCCAGAAAAAAACGTGAATATCCATATTACCGGATTTATGTGAGAAATTATGTAATTTATTATGTGGTAATTGATGATGTTATGGAAGTACGACGGTTATTGTATGGTGCAAGAAATATAGAAAATTTGTTAAATTAATACATATAAAAAGAGCAGTAAAATTATCAGGTTTACTGCTCTTTTTATATGTATTCGTCTCAATCATTCTGTAATATGTCACATTTTTACATTTCCCCCATAAAGTATAGAGAGATGAATAATATGCAAATTCAGGAGGTATATTCATTTGGAACAGTATAGAAACTGCAACAGAAATGGCGGCAGATATCCTGCTCAGCCAAATCTCATGATGCAATATGCAAATAACCGCAATGCCTCTTCCTGCAATGGAAACCGTCAGGGCACAGGCGGATGTTCTTCCAGACAGGATCATTGCGAAACAACAAGAAAGGATGTCGAGACCTGTGGCAGATTCAGTCCGCATCCGGTTGGTATGGCGTATGTGCCAAGTCAGGAATTTGGGGAACTCTATGATGCGAAAAAGGGTCTGTGCGAAGGAACCATGTTCCCGGATCTGAATCTGATCTTTTGTGGTGTAAGGGGGAAATAGGCAATGAATAATATGAACAAACAGCAGCTCTTTGCCTTTATAACAGAAGTGTCCTTCGCGTTGGATGACATTTCCCTGTATCTGGACACTCACCCGGAATGTCCGAAGGCACTGGCAGCATACAGCAATTATAAAGCAATGCGGCAGCAGGCAGTCCGCGAATACACGACCGCCTATGGTCCATTGAACCGATATCAGGTAAATGATGACAATTATTTTGACTGGGTTGACAAACCTTGGCCATGGGAAAGGGAGTGTGGTTGTTAAATGTGGATCTATGAAAAAAGATTACAGTTTCCGGTAAATATCAAAGAGACAAATGCACAGCTTGCACAGGCGATAATCTCACAATACGGCGGACCGGATGGTGAAATGGGTGCATCTATGCGGTACCTGTCCCAGCGTTATGCGATGCCGGACAATAAGGTGAAAGCAATTCTTACCGATATCGGTACAGAGGAGCTGGGACATCTGGAGATCGTTGCCACGATCATCTACCAGCTTACCTGCCGGTTATCGATCGAGGAGATTAAGGCATCGGGATTTGACAAATATTACATCGATCACACCTTAGGAATCTGGCCGCAGGCAGCAGGCGGCATTCCATTTAACGCCTGCGAATTCCAGAGCAAGGGTGATCCGATCACGGATCTTTTCGAAGATATGGCAGCAGAGCAGAAAGCCCGGTCGACTTATGACAATATCCTGCGTCTCTGCAAGGACTATCCGGATGTATATGAGCCGATCAAATTCCTTCGTGAACGTGAGATCGCACATTTCCAGCGTTTCGGTGAAAGCCTTGGCATTGTCCGTGACAAGATGGATACAAAGAACTTCTATGCATTTAACTCAGCATTTGATACAAGTGCTCCATGCGTGGAGAAATGCGGGAAGTAGAAGATAGCAGCTACCGGTTATTTATTATATAGTAGAGACAGAAGCAGAAAAATCAGGCAGCAATCCTGAATCGGGGATATCAAGCTGCCTGATTTTTTCACAATGTATATTATTGAGAATAATTCTTGAAAAGAATTATAAATTTATTCGGTTTGTGGTATAATGAATATAAAATTATTTGTTTGCAAGGATGAAAAAACAAATCGTATTTTGTAAAAGGGAGGTACAAGCATATGGACAAAAAAGCAATCTATAATTTATCCTATGGTGTATTCATGTTGTCCACCAGATCAGGGGAGAAGGTAAATGGCTGCATCACAAATACATGTATGCAGGTGGCAGGTAATCCGGTTCGGGTTGCAATATCTGTATTAAACACGAATTATACATGTGATCTGTTGAAAGAGAGCGGGATATTCGCCTTAAGTATTCTGGATCAGACCTGCTCATTTGCGACGATAAAACATTTCGGGTTCCAGTCCGGCAGAGATGTGGATAAATTCGCAGATCTGCAAATGCCAAAGGACTGCAATGACATTCCGTATATGGGATGGAATGCCTGTGCCGTGATCAGCGGAAAAGTAGTAGAACAGCACGACCTTGGCACACATACGTTATTTATCGCAGAAGTCGTAGATGCCAAGCTGATCAATGAAAATGCACCGCTGACTTATGCGGATTATCAGACAAAGGTAAAACCAAAAGCAGAACCGAAAGCCCAGGACAAGAAGATTGTAGGCTGGCGCTGTCGTATCTGTAATTATGTATATGAAGGAAGCGAGCTGCCGGCAGATTTCACTTGCCCGATATGTGGACATGGGGTAGAGGATTTTGAGCCAGTGTATGAGGCGTAAGCTATTAAAAAGCTTATAAACAGGAGGACAATGCTATGGAACGAGTAGCAAAATTTCTAAAGGACGCAGAAACTTATTATTTAGCAACTGTAGAGGGTGACCAGCCAAGAGTCAGACCATTTGGAACTGCCCATATTTTTGAAGGCAAGTTATACATACAGACAGGCAAAGTAAAAAATGTATCAAAGCAGATCCATGCAAATCCGAAGGTTGAGATCTGTGCTTTTATGAATGGAGAATGGCTTCGTGTGGCAGGAGAACTGGTGGAAGATGACCGCAGAGAAGCAAGACAGTCTATGCTGGATGCATACCCTTCATTACAGAAGATGTATTCCGCAGATGATGGTAACACCGAGGTATTTTATTTTAAGAATGCCACAGCAACATTCTCATCATTTACACATGAGCCGGAAGTTGTGAGGTTCTAAATGTATTACATGGTTTGCAAAACGCCCTCGCTTGTATAAGCGGGGGTGTTTGCATTTGAATTATTGGTATTTGAAAGTGTATTTTCTAAAATTTGACAAAATATGCGTATATTATTGCACATTATGACAAATAAAGGTATAATATTTCCATAATAAAAGGGGGCGGGTCTAGCATAGAAACTTTTTAGTTTTCTATATTTCCTAATATGAAATCCCTATAATTATGAAGTGAAATTGATACGATGGACGATTTTTTGTACATGGTATAGATTATTATATTTTAAGAAGCGCAATAAAAAATACATTGTGGAATATAAGGTGCATTCCAATATGTGACCATTATTAAATGTCTTGATAATAAATTAATACTTACATTCCACAATGTATTTAAAATTATATATGGAAAAGTAGAAAAATACAATAAAATGATTTTACTTGAAATCAAAACCAATACCAATTAATTTATTTTAAAGTCATTGTTATTGACATTGCGTTAAAGATGTGCTAATTTGATAATACAAAGTCAAATAAATTATGAGGAGGTGAAAAAATGTATCAGATTAAGCTTTGTTTTAAATTGGAATACTCGTTTCTTCCGAAAGAGATGGATCGATTGTTTACAAGTTTTTTAAAGGCTGCGACGAAGAATATTTCCGAAGATTTGTATCAGCGTTTATATGATAAGAGCAGATCAATCATGAAGACGTTTACTTATTCGTATTATTTGCCTGGAGCTAAGTTTACAGCTGATAAGATACTTCTTGATAAGGACGAATTCATGGTATTTTTTACGGATGCTGATGATAAGGAATTTTTATATTTGTTTAATGCGTTTCAGACTATGAAATTCAGACATTATTCGATGAATAAAAATTCCATGCAATTAATGTCTGTGTATATTCAGAATATAAATGATATTACAGACGATGAAATCATCATAAAAATGCAGAGCCCATTATTGGCAAGATATCATGATAATGATACGAATTCAGATACTTATTATACGTTTGATAAGAATGAGTTTGCAGACGTTGTGAAAGAGAATGTTAAGATCTTTATTGAAAGAATGAATATTCCGGTTGAGACAGATGATTTTTCTATTCAGGCAATCAAAGGGAAAAAGGTTGTAATACCAGTGTTTGGAAGAAATACAGATGCGTCGCTTGGCATTTTCAAATTGAAAGGTTCTGTTGCTTTATTAAATGTTTTGCAGAGATCCGGAATTGGAGCGCGCAGGTCGACGGGAAATGGAAAGTTTGAAGTATTAGGTTAGAAGAAAGGAGGATTATAAGTTTGGGTAGAATCTATATACCAATGGGTGATTTTCTGAAAAATGCGGGAATCGTAGGTATGCATTATATACTGGACGAAATTGCTGATGCATCGGAAGATTTGGATTATGGCTATACGGAGGATAATCAGCAATTATGGCTTGATACAGATTTCTGTCAGAAAACGGACTGGACGGATTTATACTTCCGTGGGATCACGACATATTACAGGTCACATAGTGTATATCAAACAATATTGGATAAGATTAAGAATTTGTTAGCTGTACTGGATTTGCCGGAATGGGATGGTAAAAAGTGGAAAGATGATATCAAATTCATTAACGATAAACTTTTGTCTAACAGTTATAAATCGGGCATTGCCAGTATAAAGGATGAGGTTGATACCACAGAAGCATATGAGTTGCTTAAGGCGGTAAAACTGAAAGAATCTATGGAACCGGAACTGTTGCGGGATCGATTGGTTCAGTTACATGAATTTCTTATTCAGCCCATTTGTGCAGAAACCTTGATCATGAAAAGTGCTATATACAATTACATCAATCGTTTCTGGGATGGAAAATGTTTTCTATTACGTGCAAATGCAGCGAAAAATATGCGAGAGGTTTTTGAAAATGATTTTTCAGAACCATTTCGGACTTATATAGCAATTGATCAAAAGAAGGCAAAGGAGATATGCATTGATTGTAGTGCAATGATTGATTCGAAGACGAAAGTATCACTTGCATTTATGAAGGATCAGGCAGATGATCTGGCAAGAAAACAATCAGCTTTCTGGAATTGTAAGGTAGATGCTTTCCTGTGTCCGGTGTGTGCATTTGTATATGCGTTATCTCCGCTTGGTTTTTATCTGATGGGAAATCGATTTTTGTTTATTAATACGGATCAGAACATTCAGGAATTATTAGAAGCAAATCGTAAGGATGGCGTCATGCAGGATGCGGAAAGAGAAGATGAAGAACGATATACTTCATGGATTTCCAGAACATTGAATCTGTTATTGAAGATGAAGACAGAAGAACTTGGTAATATTCAGGTTATAACCAGAGGAAGAGATGAAAGCGAACGTTATACATTTGATATTATTAATAAAAATATCCTTGCAATATTAAATGATGAGAAAGTAAGGGCTGGACTTGATGTATTAAGTAAATACCCATATATAAAAAAGGGGACTGAATATATAAATATACATGAAACAGTAATATTGAATATTCTTCGGTATAGAAATCAATATCCATTATTAAATATCTTGTTAAGGCAGTCTTTGGATACAAAGACATATTTGGTAGATGCATACTGGGTATATGACATTCAGATTCGTGTAAGTTTATTGAAGAAAGACAATGTAGATAAGAATAGGATAGGAGGTGCGATAGTGAATCGATACAAAGTTAGAGAGTGTGGATATGAATTAAGAAATAAACTGTTGGCTGCGAAAGGCACAAGCGATGATTCAAGAATCAGAGGTACTGTATATCGATTACTGAATGCAGTTGCAGTTGGAGATGTTTCTCATTTTATGGAAATTATAATGCGTATCTATTGTTCTGTAAATCTGACAGTTCCGGATGCATTCATAGAGTGTCTGGATAATCGAGAGAAGTTTAGAGAGTATGGATATGCATTCCTTATGGGATTAGAAGGAAGTCATTATGAAAAGAAGGAGGAAAAGGTTAATGATTAGGAATGGTTTAACACTTACAATGGTATTTCTTGCAGAAAGTGCAAATTATGGAGAGGGCGTAGGTAATATTACGACACTCAAAAAATTATCACGAGGAACATATGAGCAGTATTCTTATATATCAAGACAGGCATTAAGATACAATATTATTCAGCAGTTAGGCTGGGATACAACACCTGTTGATGGTAAGAGTGGAGTGGTTCAGTTTGCACCAACTGCCAATATAAAAGATTACCCGGAAATTGACTTTTTTGGTTATATGAAGACCAGCGCAAAAGGAGAGGATAAAAAAGGCGGAGCAGATACCAGAAGTGCAGTTGTTCGACTGAGTAATGCGGTATCATTAGAGCCTTATCAGAGCGATCTGGAATTTTTAACCAATATTGGATTGGCAAAACGTCAGGATCTTGATAATGCGATCGCACAGAGTGAGATACAGAAATCATTTTATTCATATACGATCACGATAGATCTTGATCGTATTGGTGTGGATGGAGATCTTGAGATATCTGCAGAAGAAAAAGCAGATCGAGTAAAGAAATTCCTTGATACAATCCAGTATTTATATCGTGATATAAAGGGAAGAAGAGAGAACCTTAGTCCTGTATTTGCAATCGGTGGTCGATATATAAGAAAAAATCCGTTCTTTGAAAATAGAGTATCTTTGGAAAATGGTGCGATAAACACGAAGATGCTTGAAGAGATTATTGAAAGTGATGAGGATATAAAGAACAATACTTGTGTTGGAGTTGTGACAGGTATTTTCCAGAATGATGCAGAATTAAAAGATACATTGCATGCAAAGACCGTTGCGGATGTATTTAAACAGTTGAAAAAGGAAGTTGATGAATATTATGGAGCGAGCAATTAGAATTGATTGTTTTCAAAACCTTGCGAACTACAGAAAACCAAGTAGTTTCATTATAAAAGAATCTTATCCGTTGCCACCATATTCAACTGTTATTGGTATGATTCATGCAATTAGTGGATTTGACAGTTATCACAAGATGCAGGTAAGTATCCAGGGAGAAAACGCAGGTTCTGTATCAGAATTATACACAAGATATTCATTCAAATTCGATACAAAGTATGAAGAAGGAAGACATCAGCTCTGTATCAAAGGTGAAGACAAAGATTATGGTGTGTTTAAGGGGATTGCACATGTAGAACTGATCTGTGATAATCGGATGGTTTTACATATTATACCTGAGGAGGAAGATTTTGATAAGATTTATCAGGCACTGAAGTGTCCGATTATTTATCCATCATTAGGGCGGTATGAAGATTTGCTGGATATTCAAAATGTAGAAATTGTTGAATTACAGAAAGTTGAATCAGCAACGATTCGAAATAATATCTATATTCCATTTCAATCAGAACTGGATATTGGACGACGTACAAGCACGACTTACATGTTAACAAAGGAATACGAGATAACACCGCAGGGATATCGCAGATGGAAACCGGATGGTGGAAAGATAAAAGCGCATTATATGCCGAAGGATACTTCAGTAGTGAATGCATATATCGATACCTATGGGGATGTTGTTGCGTTCGCATAACAAGATAAGAGAGGGATTGACAATACGATATGGAATATTATGCAAAGTCAAATGACACCAAGAAAGAGGTTAAAAATGTAAATGACATCAGAAACATATTGATTTATCTTTTGGACAACCAGATGGATAAATTGAATGAAAACGAGTCGAAGATGATCATTTCTTACTTGGATTCTTTGAAACAGCAAACTGTTCAGGAGCAAAAAACTTTAAGAGAACATGAGAAGGATATTGTTAACTGTGCAGGAAAATTCTTTGAGATTTTTTATATGTATTTTACAGAAAAGGAAAAGAATCTGGTTTTAGAGGCATGCCGAGTGCATGACCTTGGAAAAGCTAATTATATTTTCCAAACAATTGTCAATCCCGGACTTGCAAGGATGGCAGAAAGTCAGATACCACATGGTTTCCTTAGTGCACTTAGTTTATCAGAGAAACAGATTAAGCAGGAAATACCTGGATGTACAGACGATGACTTTTCTATGTTGTTGACAGCAGTCTATTATCATCATGATCGGAAGGATAGTTTTTCTGATAGAAATTTTTATGACTATTACGATAAATGGTATAAAAAATATTTGCAGGAATATTTGGGAAAGAAAGATGTGAAATTTTCTGCCGCAAATCGTAATCAACTGTTGTATTCGAATAATCCTACAATGAAATTGAGAAGTGTAGATGAGCCAACATGGTGTGAATATATGCTGATAAAGGGATTGTTGAATAAGTTTGACTGGACGGTAAGTGCAGGATATGAAGAAGCAGAATTACACAGTGACATTGCTGAGAAAAAATTATGCAGCACGATTCGCGATTACTTTTCAAATTCATTGCGTGAGTTGCAGGTTTTTATGCAGGAACATAGTGATGATAATGTTGTAGTTATAGCACCTACTGGATCGGGAAAAACAGAGGCAGCTTTATTATGGGCAAATGGTGAGAAAGGTTTTTATACATTACCGTTAAAAGTTTCTTCTAATGCCATATATAGCAGAATAAAGAACAGGTATATGTATAAGGATGTAGCATTGCTTCATTCTGATAGCTTAAGCAGTTATTTTGATGGAACAGATGGGAAATTTACAGATGGGAATACCAGATATGAGCAGGCAAAATTGTTCTCGTATCCACTTACTGTCTGCACGGTAGATCAATTATTTAAATTTGTTTATAAAGCCCCGGGAACTGAGATTTTTGCAGCAACACTGAAATATTCAAAATTAATTATAGACGAGATTCAGTCATATTCTCCTAAGATAGTAGCAGCATTAATTTACGGCTTGTCAGAACTAAAACAAATGGAAGGAAAATTCGCAATCATAACAGCAACATTTCCGCCGGTTTTAGAATTTTTTATGCGAAAATATCGGTTGATAAAGGATCGGGATTATATTTTTAGAGATTTTTCCGATACAATGGGAACAGACAGGCATACGATCGCATTATTTCATGAAGAATTTGATTTTGACAGAATTGCGGAAGATGGATACAAGAAAAAAGTTTTGGTCATATGCAATACAGTATCAAAGGCACAGAAGGTATATGAAGAATTATCCCAAAGAACAGACGAGGTATTCCTGCTTCATTCCAGATATATTCGGAAACATCGAGATCAGTTGGAAAAGATGATAATGGATTTTTCCGATAATGATGAGATGACAGGTATATGGGTAACAACCCAGATTGTAGAAGCAAGTCTGGATATTGATTTTGATGTTCTTTATACGGAGATGTGTACGGCTGACAGTTTATTGCAAAGAATGGGACGGTGTAATAGAGCAGGAAAAAAGGATATAACCGATGCAAATGTATTAATTTATGTTAATTATTCAGGATGTATGAAGAATGGAAAAGGAATATATGACAGTGATATATATGATAGATCTGTACGATTATTAGAGGAATATAATGGAATGCTTTTTTCCGAAAAAGATAAAGTTCAGTATATGAATAAAGTTTATGATGTAGACGCATTAAAGAATACGGATTACTTCCAAACGATAAAAAGGAATCTGGCTAAATTTAAATCGTTGCAGCCGTTAGATTATACATCTAAGAAAGATATCGATGAGGATTTTCGTGGAATAAAAAGTATTACAGTAATCCCAGATAGAATATATCAGGAAAATCAGGAGCTGATCGAGGCAATAACGGGTGTTTTAGATACACCATATGTTGACAGTAATATACGAAGGATATTGAAAGCAAAACTGGCAGATATAACTCTTAATCTGAATCTGTATTCGGATCGGAGAAAATTAGATGGTGTGGATTTGAATTGTATAAATGACAGATTAGATATTCACAGGACATGCTTATTATATGATTTTGATGAAATGACAGGACGGGGTATGGGCTTATCGTTAACGAAGTATGATGATGAGTGGAATTTCATATAAGGAGGAATTGTGGAAAATCGAGTTACTGGTGTAATGATTTATTATTATTTTGTGTGTAAAAGAAAATTATGGTATTTCATAAATGAAATAAACATGGAATCCGATAATGAAAATGTTATGTTGGGTAAATTACTTGATGAGAACAGTTACCGGCGTGATGATAAACACATTAATATCGATAATGTAATAAATATTGATTTTATAAAAGAGCATCAGGAATTACATGAGATAAAAAAGAGCAAGGCAATAGAAGAAGCAGGAATCTGGCAGGTTAAATATTATCTATATTATTTGAAACAACGAGGAGTTAAGGGTTTAACGGCAAAGATTGATTATCCATTGATCAAGAAAAATATTGTTGTTGAACTGTCAGAGGATGATGAAGTACAGTTGCAGAAGATAGTTGCAGATATAGAAAAGTTAAAAATGCAGGAACAACCACCAGCATTTGAAAAACAAAAAATATGTGGAAAGTGCGCATATCATGATTTGTGTTTTATCTAACATGGAGGGATAATGGGACAAAGTTTTTATATTTACAATAGTGGAGATTTAAAAAGAAAAGATAATACACTTCAATTTATATCTACAGGTGGAGAAAAAAGAGATATTCCGATTGAACGAATTGATGATATTTATGTCATGTCAGAAATGTCATTTAATACAACATTTTTGAGTTACATTTCTCAATATGGAATCCCGATACATTTCTTCAATTATTATAATTTTTATACAGGTAGCTTTTATCCAAAAGAAAAGCTGTTGGCAGGTCAATTATTGGTAAAACAGGTTGAACATTATACTGATTATGGCAAGAGATTGACCATTGCAAAAAAAATTATAGAAGCGGCTGCCGATAATATTTACCGAAATCTCCGGTATTATAACGGGCGAGGTAAGGATGTGTCTTCCTATATGTCAGAAATTGATTCGTTGAGAAAAGAATTACCCAAAACATCAACGATTCAAGAGTTAATGGGAATAGAAGGAAATATACGAAGACATTATTATGCAGCGTGGAATGTTATCATTGATCAGGAAATAGAGTTTGATAAAAGAGTTATGCATCCGCCTGATAACATGATTAATTCGTTGATTTCTTTTGTTAATTCTCTGATTTATTCAAAGGTTCTTAGTGAGGTGTATCATACACAATTGAATCCGACGATAAGTTATCTCCATGAACCTGGTGTCAGAAGATTTTCGCTATGTCTGGATGTAGCAGAAATTTTCAAACCGTTGATAGGAGATCGACTTCTTTTTTCTTTATTAAACCGTAATCAGATAACAGAAAAAAGTTTTACGAAGGAGTTGAACTATTTGCATTTGAATAGGGATGCATCCAGATTGATTGCACAGGAGTTGGAGAAAAAATTACAGCAGACAATTATGCATAAAGATTTAGGTCGCCCTGTTACATATCAGTATCTGATGCGTTTAGAGTTATACAAGTTGATCAAGCATCTGATCGGTGAAAAAGAATATGAAGGATTCAGAATATGGTGGTGAAATATGTATGTAGTATTGGTATATGACATAAATAAAGAAAACAATGGACAAAAACGATGGAATCATATTTTTAAGATTTGTAAAAGGTATTTGTCCCATATACAAAATTCTGTTTTTGAGGGAGATATCACAAAAGTACAACTTGTGAAGCTGAAACAGGAGCTGGATGAATATATTGATCATGAATTGGATTCCGTTATTATATTTAAAAGCAGGCAGGAAAAATGGTTGAATAAAGAATTTTGGGGTAAGGAAGATGACAAAGCCAGTTTCTTTATTTGAAATTGTCGACCATAAATATTGCAAAAACTGCCGTCAGTCGACAATGTGATGAAATATAGAAAAATGGAATATACAATTAAAAAATAGAAAGTGTATTCCCAGTATTGAAGCAAGGTCGACAGAAAGAGGATATGAAAGCATTGTAAAATATTGCTTTTTTATAGTGTTGGTTTTAATAGATACATGGTGGAATGTGAATCTATTTACCGTGTTTGTTGTGTCAGCATCACCCGAAGTTTTAATAGATACATGGTGGAATGTGAATTGAAACCTTACGTGCATATGTTTATAATCGCCCGACAGTTTTAATAGATACATGGTGGAATGTGAATATACAGTCGACAATACACCGTTTGTCATATTCTTTGTTTTAATAGATACATGGTGGAATGTGAATATATTAACCCCTCAGTCGTTTGGTGAGGAACAGCTTGTTTTAATAGATACATGGTGGAATGTGAATCTCTTTTAACTGTTGTTTGTCAAATGTTTGAAACGCGTTTTAATAGATACATGGTGGAATGTGAATGATGGAAAAACGATATTTTCAGATTTTTTATATGCGTTTTAATAGATACATGGTGGAATGTGAATAGTGATTTTTAGAAAGGAGTAAATAATGATATTAAGGTTTTAATAGATACATGGTGGAATGTGAATTTATATTTTGGCATATTTATATCTCCTTTCTTTCATGTTTTAATAGATACATGGTGGAATGTGAATTTCATATAGTTAGTGTCTCTTAAAGCTGGAGCCCGTTTTAATAGATACATGGTGGAATGTGAATGTCTTTGTCATTTGTTCTATCGTATTCAAGTCTTCAGTTTTAATAGATACATGGTGGAATGTGAATCATATAATAAATTCAATAATTTCTTTATCATTATCGTTTTAATAGATACATGGTGGAATGTGAATTTTACAATGACACGCTCATGGAAGCTATGAAAGACTGTTTTAATAGATACATGGTGGAATGTGAATTAGATTATGAAACATATGAGTTAGGAAACAATGCTTGTTTTAATAGATACATGGTGGAATGTGAATCCTGCATATTATAGCTATCGGTACAAGGAGGCACTTGTTTTAATAGATACATGGTGGAATGTGAATATAGCAAGTGTGGCTATTGATGTAATGGTCAGAAGTGGTTTTAATAGATACATGGTGGAATGTGAATGCTTTTATTTATGAAGATAACGGTATTTGATATCACTGTTTTAATAGATACATGGTGGAATGTGAATGAATTTATTGACACAATAAAGCGAACCTGTAATCTGGTTTTAATAGATACATGGTGGAATGTGAATAAAACATTGGACGATATATATATCCTGCTCCATTGGGTTTTAATAGATACATGGTGGAATGTGAATTCGGATCATACGCCAACTTACGGACAATACGCCACGTGTTTTAATAGATACATGGTGGAATGTGAATACCGAAAGAATCAGCAGACAATCTATCATTTTTACCGTTTTAATAGATACATGGTGGAATGTGAATCATAACTGATTTTGCAATCAGCCGGGTCTATTTTTTGTTTTAATAGATACATGGTGGAATGTGAATATAGCTAAAGACGTAGAATCTGACTTGTACCTATCGTTTTAATAGATACATGGTGGAATGTGAATTATTCCCTTGTAACACTATAAGATGTACGAAGTGTGTTTTAATAGATACATGGTGGAATGTGAATGTGTTGAGCAAGGTTTCGATAGTAACACGATCATACGTTTTAATAGATACATGGTGGAATGTGAATTATTTTTTTGAGATAAACGGGATTGGAGGTCATGCGTTTTAATAGATACATGGTGGAATGTGAATTATAGATTCACACTCCTTTTACTAAAACGCATTAAAGTTTTAATAGATACATGGTGGAATGTGAATAATAGCCCCGATCTCATCCATCACGAAGATAGTTACAGTTTTAATAGATACATGGTGGAATGTGAATCCGATTAGATTAGTAACGCACTGTGCCGAGGCATTTAGTTTTAATAGATACATGGTGGAATGTGAATCCTATACGCGGTAAGTATAATTGAAATGAAACGTAGTTTTAATAGATACATGGTGGAATGTGAATACAAATCGCAAAAATTCTGGAAAGAAAATGGTTTTGTTTTAATAGATACATGGTGGAATGTGAATACATGACTACAACAGTAGATAGCCTATCTCTTTTTGTTTTAATAGATACATGGTGGAATGTGAATAAAGAATTAAGGCTGTATAGACAGAACGGCATTGATCGTTTTAATAGATACATGGTGGAATGTGAATACCGACAAAGAAGGTAAGACAAGTAAGGGATTCAAGTTTTAATAGATACATGGTGGAATGTGAATTTTGAAGCTGGTGGTCGTAAGGTCGAGGCTCCTGGGTTTTAATAGATACATGGTGGAATGTGAATCGTTTTCTTAACGCACACAAGGTTAGCTGTGATCTGGTTTTAATAGATACATGGTGGAATGTGAATCAGTATGTTGGGAATGTTAGAAGTAGTAAACGACAGTTTTAATAGATACATGGTGGAATGTGAATCAGTGTACTGGTCACGTGTCCTAGTTACAATAACGTGTTTTAATAGATACATGGTGGAATGTGAATTTGTAGGTAATCCTTATTTGGCTGTTTTCTTAGCAGTTTTAATAGATACATGGTGGAATGTGAATACGATTGCCGTTACAAGAAAAAGGTCAAACGGTGTAGTTTTAATAGATACATGGTGGAATGTGAATTTTTCTCTTTCATGTTCTTTCTCCCTCTTTCTCTCGTTTTAATAGATACATGGTGGAATGTGAATTGAAAACGGATGTGCATTTTTCTGTAATTTCCAGGTTTTAATAGATACATGGTGGAATGTGAATCATATAATATTTAGAAATAAATTCATCAAATATTAGTTTTAATAGATACATGGTGGAATGTGAATGTTTTTTTATTATCTTTTGTGACACCCGCGATAGTAAGTTTTAATAGATACATGGTGGAATGTGAATTCGAAGTGTTAGGTTTAATAACAAAGATTTTTGGGTTTTAATAGATACATGGTGGAATGTGAATTTTTTTAGTATCAATCAGCACGGTAAGACATGGATGTTTTAATAGATACATGGTGGAATGTGAATGTTAAAATCACGTCTTGGACTTTATGAGGTAGAAGAGTTTTAATAGATACATGGTGGAATGTGAATGTTGAATGCCTCCCATACTGCCACTATCGCCTTAATGGTTTTAATAGATACATGGTGGAATGTGAATTTTTCTTCGTCCGTTTCAACCTTAATCGTCTGTATCGTTTTAATAGATACATGGTGGAATGTGAATCCCATACTGCCACTATCGCCTTAATGATCTTCGGTGTTTTAATAGATACATGGTGGAATGTGAATGCGCGGAAACGATACTTGTAAGCGTTGCACATGCAGTTTTAATAGATACATGGTGGAATGTGAATTCAAATCCTGCTACAGTTGAGGTTGAGATTGTAGCAGTTTTAATAGATACATGGTGGAATGTGAATAAAATAAGTTAAACGGTATATACGGAATGAGTGCAAGTTTTAATAGATACATGGTGGAATGTGAATTTCGACCGTATCATGAACATGAAGTCGTCGATTCATGTTTTAATAGATACATGGTGGAATGTGAATTATGTGTCGGGTAATACTGCCTTGGTGCGTGTTATCAGTTTTAATAGATACATGGTGGAATGTGAATGCTGCCGATCCGACTGTATACGTCTTTCTGCTAACTGTTTTAATAGATACATGGTGGAATGTGAATGAATTTAACTTATTTTTATCTTTCATTCGATAATAGTTTTAATAGATACATGGTGGAATGTGAATTTTTTTTGAATGTCGTTACAACCGGTTCAGCCGTCGGTTTTAATAGATACATGGTGGAATGTGAATCGGATATATGGAGCGTCTTTCTGTTGGTTTCAACAACGTTTTAATAGATACATGGTGGAATGTGAATCTATTTACCGTGTTTGTTGTGTCGGCATCGCCCGAAGTTTTAATAGATACATGGTGGAATGTGAATCCAACACTGTCGATAATACACCTTTTATCATGTTCGTTTTAATAGATACATGGTGGAATGTGAATACGAACAAGCTCGGAGCAGGGGTAGAAGCTGTAGAGTTTTAATAGATACATGGTGGAATGTGAATGTGACCTGCGCGACCTTTGCCGTTTCGTTTGCTGCTTCGTTTTAATAGATACATGGTGGAATGTGAATAGAGATTGACTATTACGCGGTGTTAAAATTTGGCGGTTTTAATAGATACATGGTGGAATGTGAATCAGGAGTTCGTCAATTCGCTTTTAAAAATCTCTGACGTTTTAATAGATACATGGTGGAATGTGAATTGTTTTACTCCGGCTGAGGATTGCCATACCCTTATCTGTTTTAATAGATACATGGTGGAATGTGAATGTCCGCGATGAAATCATATTTGATTTGCAAAATCAGTTTTAATAGATACATGGTGGAATGTGAATTATGACCGCCTAGCGTGTAGAAAAGAAGCGTTTGAAGTTTTAATAGATACATGGTGGAATGTGAATTGATTCGCGTATGAAAAGTTTGGTAAATCGGGAACCCGTTTTAATAGATACATGGTGGAATGTGAATGTTAGTTCGCTCAAAAAACCCCTCGGAAGTGGTAGCCGTTTTAATAGATACATGGTGGAATGTGAATGATATTCCCATCTCGACCTGAACGGTGTGAATAGCGTTTTAATAGATACATGGTGGAATGTGAATTGAAGTAAATTCTGACGGTGTGATTGTGATAACATGTTTTAATAGATACATGGTGGAATGTGAATGATACAACATACTGTTTCGCTGAATCCTTTTGAGTGTTTTAATAGATACATGGTGGAATGTGAATACGGAATCTATATGTAAATGGTTTGGTATACAACCGTTTTAATAGATACATGGTGGAATGTGAATGTATGTACATTACTTTTTTATCATCGTACTGGTCCGTTTTAATAGATACATGGTGGAATGTGAATTTTATCTAACGGATTTCCTGTTCCCCTTGCGTATACAGTTTTAATAGATACATGGTGGAATGTGAATTAAATTCCGGAACGGATACTACAACAAAATCTTATAGTTTTAATAGATACATGGTGGAATGTGAATCCGATTAGATTAGTTACGCACTGTGCCGCGGCATTTGTTTTAATAGATACATGGTGGAATGTGAATAATTGACGTGGTGACAGGCTTCGGAACTTGTTATGGTTTTAATAGATACATGGTGGAATGTGAATACAAACAAACTCGGTGCAGGAGTAGATGCCGTAGAAGTTTTAATAGATACATGGTGGAATGTGAATTCAATTTTAGCGGAAAGATGGCGCAAATGTCAACCGTTTTAATAGATACATGGTGGAATGTGAATGTTGCATATACTGCTAGTCGGCACACTATCCTTAAGTTTTAATAGATACATGGTGGAATGTGAATGAATGGCTTGCATCTTACAATGAACACTCAGCTAGTTTTAATAGATACATGGTGGAATGTGAATCTACAAAAGAGTTCGTCAGAGTTGCCGATATACCGTTTTAATAGATACATGGTGGAATGTGAATACGGCATCGGTCGTGACGTAGTTGTTTATCAGCTAGTTTTAATAGATACATGGTGGAATGTGAATACTCAATTACATTCATTTTTGACTTTACACCCTCAAGTTTTAATAGATACATGGTGGAATGTGAATCGGTGCATCTGCTCACAGAAGCTAAAGCGGCAGGCGTTTTAATAGATACATGGTGGAATGTGAATCAAGACAACAGTTGTCGTATTTTCCAGAACAATTTCGTTTTAATAGATACATGGTGGAATGTGAATAAATTAATGTTGGCTGATGTATTTCCCGATGCGTAGTTTTAATAGATACATGGTGGAATGTGAATCCGATTAGATTAGTAACGCACTGAGCCGCAGCATTTGTTTTAATAGATACATGGTGGAATGTGAATTTGAAACGAGGATATATAAGTCAGCAGGAATTAGAGGTTTTAATAGATACATGGTGGAATGTGAATATGTATAAAAGCTGTCATCGTGTAAATATAAGTTAGTTTTAATAGATACATGGTGGAATGTGAATAAAATATTCAGAGCGGAGCTGTTACCGACAGTTTAGGTTTTAATAGATACATGGTGGAATGTGAATTTTATCTATGCAACTATTCGCAAAACTGATATTTTGGTTTTAATAGATACATGGTGGAATGTGAATAGGATGATTTATATATCGCGGTTCGGTCAAGGGATAGGTTTTAATAGATACATGGTGGAATGTGAATTTCACAGCGCGTTAGGAATGTTAGAGCCAGTAAACAGTTTTAATAGATACATGGTGGAATGTGAATAATAAAATGTTAGAATACTGTTACGCAAGTGGAAAAAGTTTTAATAGATACATGGTGGAATGTGAATAAATAATCACCATGAGCGAACGCGCCCAGTTCGATGTTTTAATAGATACATGGTGGAATGTGAATACCGCTACCACTAAAGATAATCTAACGTGATTATCGTTTTAATAGATACATGGTGGAATGTGAATGTATATACTTCTGATGAACTTGTGTATACCGGGGAGTTTTAATAGATACATGGTGGAATGTGAATAGAGCAAACGCCGCAGTTTGTGTAACTAGATTACAAGTTTTAATAGATACATGGTGGAATGTGAATTTTGAATAACGCAATGACAGATTCTTTATGCTTGATGTTTTAATAGATACATGGTGGAATGTGAATGATGATATTTTTAATATATTCTGCATCATTTTTTCGTTTTAATAGATACATGGTGGAATGTGAATTTTTACATACATAAATACAGTAACGCACAAACGAGTTTTAATAGATACATGGTGGAATGTGAATTCATCATCAAAATCTTTGTCACAAATTTCAAATATGTTTTAATAGATACATGGTGGAATGTGAATTTGTGACCCATGCTGTAAGTTCCATCCGGCTGTACATAGTTTTAATAGATACATGGTGGAATGTGAATGCAGGAGGTCTTTGACTATTATACAAAGGTCTTAGGGTTTTAATAGATACATGGTGGAATGTGAATAATGGCTTGTGTCTTACAATGAACATTCAGCTAGTAGTTTTAATAGATACATGGTGGAATGTGAATGGGGTTAAAGTTAGATTTTACTTTTAAGGTAAAGAAGTTTTAATAGATACATGGTGGAATGTGAATGAAAATCGTTTAAATATGTAAAATCATATGATAGAGTTTTAATAGATACATGGTGGAATGTGAATGAATTTTTGTGACTTGTTTGGGTTGAGAATCTTTGAGTTTTAATAGATACATGGTGGAATGTGAATGAATTTCATCACACGCTTGTAAACTATATCCTCGATGTTTTAATAGATACATGGTGGAATGTGAATGTTTCTGCCTTAAAAAAATCATTAGGAAATGGTACTGTTTTAATAGATACATGGTGGAATGTGAATCGCATATAGTATTTTGATATGAATTCATCAAATATGGTTTTAATAGATACATGGTGGAATGTGAATGTCAAGTTCGGTGTAACAAAATGCAAACAAACCATGTTTTAATAGATACATGGTGGAATGTGAATGAATTATGGGCGGTGTTGCATCGGCACTGATTGTAGTTTTAATAGATACATGGTGGAATGTGAATAAACCTAGTTTTTTATTTTGCGCGATAATTCTATCGTTTTAATAGATACATGGTGGAATGTGAATAGGCATTGACCTAGCTAACTTAAATGCACAAATATCGTTTTAATAGATACATGGTGGAATGTGAATGCATATGTCGTAGCATTGTTACCGATTGTCCACGAGTTTTAATAGATACATGGTGGAATGTGAATGTTATTGATATTAACTACATCAATGAGTATGCCTGTGTTTTAATAGATACATGGTGGAATGTGAATGTTGAAGTGAGCGGAATGGTGGCGAGCGTATCATTGTTTTAATAGATACATGGTGGAATGTGAATCTGCGTCAAAGTTTAATGTCCGGGCAAACACTTTCGTTTTAATAGATACATGGTGGAATGTGAATGAAGAATAGTTCTTATCGTGTGTTGAAACAACAACCGTTTTAATAGATACATGGTGGAATGTGAATCAACAACATCATATGCAGGAGATGCTGACACAACCGTTTTAATAGATACATGGTGGAATGTGAATCATAAATCTGTGTAAAGCATCACTTTGTGAAGCTGGTTTTAATAGATACATGGTGGAATGTGAATTTGTATTTCTTGTAAATATCATGCACTTGCTTACTCGTTTTAATAGATACATGGTGGAATGTGAATGTTGCAATAGCGATTCTGGTTATCAAATATTTATCGTTTTAATAGATACATGGTGGAATGTGAATCTTTTTCTTATAGAATTTTATTTAACCCATGCGCAGTTTTAATAGATACATGGTGGAATGTGAATAAGTAAGGACATCTATTATACTCTTTGTGCTTGAAGTTTTAATAGATACATGGTGGAATGTGAATGAAGAATTTACAAATTATCTTAAAGAAGCCGGTTTTAGTTTTAATAGATACATGGTGGAATGTGAATCATTTAAGTCCTGGCAGATGATGTGTCTGGCAGTTGTTTTAATAGATACATGGTGGAATGTGAATTAGGCTGACTACCGATTACTTGTCTCCATCCAACCAGTTTTAATAGATACATGGTGGAATGTGAATTCATTCCGGTAACAGCCGTAGCACCCGCGTTATATAGTTTTAATAGATACATGGTGGAATGTGAATACTCCTGCTGTGTTACATTATGCAGCTTCCTTATCGTTTTAATAGATACATGGTGGAATGTGAATTTATAGAGGACGAAATAGACCGGAGCCGGGATCTTTGTTTTAATAGATACGTAGTGGAATGTGAATTGGCGCAAGGATTGGTCGGCTGTATCGGATATGCCGGGTTTTAATAGACACATGGTGGAATGTGAATTATGGACATTTTACATAGTATTGAGCTTGAGTTACGTTTTAATAGATACATAGTGGAATGATAACAAAGAAAATATAATTAAAATAAAAGGGGGAAAATAAAATGAAACAAGGAGAACAGGAAGCGAAGGAGATTTTACAATTAAAAGGCTATATATTTGACAATCAATATTATGATGATAATTCAAGTAAGAGTATGCCTGATCTAAAATTTCAAGGAGGGAATTATTTAGAAGTAACACATACGCAACATAATAATAAAATAGCAAAATCTCCAACACAATTTGATAGATTATCTATTAGAGAGAAAACGGAGAAATTACAGGAAATAAGTGAAGCACAAATGCGTTTTATTGCATTGGATTATGAAAGAAATATTAATGGTTCATTTACAGAAGAAGGAAAATGTCAATTCGATAAAGATAAACGACTTCTTGCGAAAAGTTTTAATTACAAAGATGGGCAGCCCTCAGAATTTAAATCGGATATACCAGTGATAGAAGCTGATATAGATAATATTATTGCGGGAATAAGGAAAAAGGAGAAATTACATCCTAAAGGTGATACGGACTTGTTTATATTTGTTTTAGATGATGAATTTGATTGTATGGAACATCTGTTAAAAACAAAAGAAAGAAACGGTGTTACGGATTATTTTCTTAGGGTTATAGAGAAATCACCATTTGAAAAGGTGTTTATATGTGAATGGGATTTTGAGAATCAGTGCTATATAAAGCAGAACCCCAGATTGGTTTGCTATACAACCATAAAAGAACAAGAAGTGAGCTATATAGATATATGCAGTTATAAATTATAAGAGAATTTGATAAGGTCATATAGATACAAATGTAACACTGAGACCGAAAAGTGGCACATGTACATATCCTTCCCCCACCACAGCCTTACTTACCACATCCCCTATATGCGCTTCAGCTCCTGTGGCGGGGGAGAACTTTGTTCTGGTTCCTTTTTGTTACATGCTAGAATGTCTTCTGCAGAAATTCTGCATGCGATTTATAGTAGCGATAGTATTCGGTACCCTTTTCCTGACCATACTTGGTTACGAAGAGGTTGTGAATTTCCCGAAGGTTTGCTTTATGCGGGTATAGTTTTTTATAGAAATCATCAATGAGAGCAATACCGGCATTAGAGTAAACAATCGATAAGAATTTACGGTATTTTGTTTTCTTTTGCCAGTTGACCTTTGGTATCTCGTAGGATGAACTCTTTACTATACCATAGATATAACTTCCTTTTTCCTGACCGTAGATTGATATAAGTATGTTGTGGATGGCGGATAGATTACTTTTCCCGACACAGGAAAGTAATGTATCGACCTGTTCCTTATCATACAGCGGCGTAGATACAGCTTCTGGAATAGCAGCCTGTTTATCAATCTTAGCAGAAACAGCAATTTTGACAGGATTCGCAGCGGGAGTGGCTTCTACGATCACGTCCGGCTTTGGATTTTCTGCCTTTATTACTGAATCATCAATACTTTCCGGTACTGCAGTAAAAGCTGGAATTGCAGGAAGCATTGGCTTTTGTACAGATAGTTCATTTGCCAGTGTGTGGAAAATGGAGGGAGCCTTGCGGCATACATGGTATCCGCGTTCCGTCCAGAAATGTACCACGCTGTCAAAACCTTTATCTTTTGAAACAATGATGAGGTTGTCGTCCGGATTTTTAACTGTATACGAACCAAGGTAGGTTACAAGTTGAAAATCTAAGGCATTATCAGTTCCGTTTTCACAGAGGATGAACTCAGGTTCAAAAGGGGACTGTTTCAATGCGACAACATTTGCATAGGACATGTTAGGAGATTTATCGGTGTAGAATACAAGGATACAGTCATCGTCATTCAGATAATCAAATAGTTGTATCCAGGAATCACCGACGTTCTCACTATCTACAAAAAATATATTTCTCATGATCACCTCGTTTAACCAGAACAAAATAAGTATAGCATATAATTTTATCGAACTGAACAAGAAAATGTCGGCAAAAAAACAACACCTCCACCCCATAGTAGTTTCATATGCAATACATTTCAGAAATTCTGTCTTGTATCATATAACCACCATGGAGCAGAGGTACTTTATATTATGCGGTTATTTAATGAATCGCTTCTGAATTCATAACAGTCTTAGCTGTACCGGCATAAGGGTAAGCCCAGAGAAAACTGCTTATTTTACTATAAGTAACATCCATATTCAGTTCATAGGACTGTACATTTTTGAGATTCTTAATCTTTACATCTTGTGTAGCACGAACCTTGAGCCGGAGTGTTTCATTTGCCTTAAGAGTCAGGCTCTGGTTGCTTTTGTATTTCTTCCATGGGCCATCACCTTTGCGATAGGAAATGATATCAACACCTGTTTCAATGGTCGAACCATCGTCCAGTTCAATCGTCAGTACAGCATTGTCATATAATTTCAATGTGTCATTATAGGCTTTGCTGGTAATCTTATATACTGTTTCGTTATCAGCACATTTTACACTGTTGTCAAATTTGAACGTATATTTACCGCTTCGGTTTGTTGCAGATATCTGTTCGTAGTCTGTAAATGCACTGTAATATTTCTTCTTGCCGACTTTAAGATAAGTTCTGACCTTATAGCGGTATGTCTTGCCTGCTGTTACTGTCTTGTCTTTGTAGTTCAGACTGTCTACACTTTTCTTGACTGTGGCAATCTTCTTGTAGCCCACGATACCCATTTCTTTCCGGTAGATTTCATATCCGGTGGGAAGTACGCCGCCTGAACTGTATAATTTCAGCGTGATCGACTTTGTACTTCTTGGGGCTTCTGCAAACTGGTATTCGTCAAATGAACATGTCAGTCCGGTATAGGCAGATTCCGGAACTCCGGTTTTAATTACACATTTTTTATTCTTATAGCCACGAACCATGTAGCTGTAAGTTTTCTCTGTTTTTAATTTCTTGTCGGTGTAACTTTTCTTATTGCCGGAGATGGTTGCTACCACCTTATATTTGCCGACATTTCCGTTTTTGTTTTCTGTGGCACGATAGATTTTATACTGAGTAACTCCTTTTTGTGCTTTCCATGTTATTTTTACCGAGGTCATCGATGTAGCGGTTGCCTTTATTTCAAGATAGCCACTGGCTTTTGCTGCCGGCATGCTTGTAAACATGAGCTCCCCGATCATAATAAACATGAGTATGAGACTGATAATCTTTTTGTTCATAACCTTCAACTCCTTTCTTCGTCCGATATATACAGTTTATATTAGATGTATTTTTATATTCTGCTTATGTCTTTGCTAACATACCTTATAAATGACACACTTCGCTTTCTATTCGATACATATGTCTTTTTCGTAAATACTACTGTGCCAACTCACCTTCGGCTGAGCGGAGCACTTAGTGAAGACGAGCGTTAGCGCGAAGTCTGAGGTTAGTGCGTGCCATGTAAGTACACTTAGCGAAAACAAGCGTTAGCGTAGTTTGAGGTTAGTGTAGCTTACTCTAATGTACAATATGTATCTCATAACGAAAGCCTCGTGTATGTCATATTACAAGGTATATTGCCATAGACACAAACAGAATATAAAAGATAAATGTTAATTCTATACCTGTATATACGGCTCCATAACCCTAAATTCCAACATATCATCAGATCGATATGCTTATATAAATTATACCATATACATATGCACATCCGGTACTGAAAAAGTATCGTCAAAATGACGAAAAAATCAAGAAAATAGGCGGCTTGCGGCTATATCTGGCAGATTATACATTCTATCAAAATCTCCCTTATAAAGTCCGTTGACGACCTGCGATAGATAATCCAAAGTAGTAAGCCGAAAGTATTAATAAATATCCCGTTACATATCAGCCTGCCTGAGATAAATGTTGAGATTGGATGATGGGTAGATGCGTTCAAATACAGTCCTTGCTTATGGTGTTTGTATCGACCAAGGCATAGCATGATATGACATTAGCGAGGCTTTCGTAATAGAATGCATATTGTCAGTAAATACGAGTGCCTGTTTGAGCCGAAGGCGAGTTGGCACAGGAGTATTTACGAATTAGACATATGCATTCTATAGAAAACGGAGCGAGTCATATGTGCTATGTCGGGGGCGATACAAACACCATAAGCAAGGTTACGCTATCACATCACCCCTCCATCAGCCGGATAAGCTCCTTTGCGGCATTTGACAGATAATGCCCGTTCATATAGCCGATGCCAAGTGTATAGCTGGCGCTTGGATAGTTAAGCTGGATCGCATTGAGGTTGTCAGTCAGCTTCCGGTCAGACAGAAAATTGCCGGGATAAACCGTGCATCCATAGTGGTTGATACACAGATTATATAAGGTTTCCAGATTGTTGGATTCCACACCAACCTTGACAGCCATTTTTTCAGACTGGAAGATGCTGTTCATGGCACTTCGGATCGTATTGCCGGTTTTATTGAGAAGAAAATTGCAAGGTTCCAGAACCTGGATCCTTCCGGTGCTGATCAGGATGCTCTTGACGTGACTGAAGTCCGGTTCGAAACAATTTTTTAGATATTCATTCGTAACCAGCAGGTACAGATGATCTTCCCCTAAGGTATAGTATGCAATATCATCGGCAAACGGAAGCTGTTCTAACATCAGGTCGATATCCCCCTTTACCAACATGTTCTGCAGCTCGATCGAATTATCTTCGATAACCTGGATGTTGATATCCGGGTAGTCGGTCTGGAACTTCGTTAAGATCGTTGGAAGCAGAAGCGCACCCCGGTTAAACCGCAGAAAATCCTCTGCGATATCCGATCCGTTATGGGTAAGGAGGATATTCTGGTATCTGATGTTGGAGCCCATAAGATGTGGATATCCAGACATTATAACTGCTATGAGCCAAATACCTGTCTGATCTCAAATGGTTTTGCAACGATGGGTATAGCGGTTCCCGGTTCAATCGCAGCGAAGATGTTATATCCGGAAAGAAAGGTACTTGCTGTTACAGGTGATGGTGGTTTCATGATGAATTGTCAGGAGATTGAAACAGCTGTTCGGATGAATGTTCCGATCGTCGTTCTGGTCATGCGGGATGACAGCTATGGTTTGATCAAATGGAAACAGGATGACCGGTTTGGCGATCACTGTTTTGTAGATTTTACAAATCCGGATTTTGTAAAAATGGCAGAGAGTATGCATGCAGTTGGACTTCGTGTAGATAAAACAGAAGATTTGAAGGATGTTCTGGAACAGGCATTTGCATCTGGTAAAGTCTGTATCATTGACTGCCCGGTTGACTATGCAGAGAATACAAAACTGACGGAACACTTAAAACAGATGATTGCAGAATTGGAATGATAAATGTATGAAATGCGCGAAGCACATCATGCAGCTATTTAGAAATAAAAATTCTCATAGTATCCTCTTACCATCTATGATAAAATAGAACCAGTATAAAAGGTACGGAATACAGTATAAAACAAGAGGGTGCGCAGACTGGATGCACAGCAGATTGATACAGGGGTGATGCTATGAGAAGATATAGGAAACTGAAAATATTTGTGGCAGGGCTTGCCATGATCGCAGCGGCGGCAACGGGCGGCGGAAGCGTATTTGCAGCGGGAACAACAATGGCAGAGATAACAACAGATAAAACGCACGATACTCTGTCAGGAACGGAAGAACAGGCAGAGGAAGAAGCGGATACATCTATACAGGTTGAAGATCGACAAGAAGAAACAGATAAAGATGAGATCTTGGTTGCGGAGCCGGAAGAGGATTCGTATGGCTGGGAAGAAATCCTGGGTGATGTAAATGCGGTCACGATGGGAAATGGAATATCCGCCTATAATCTTCGGGAAGACAGGACAGCAACGGACCGGTATTATGATCAGTTGGATGATGTGTCAAAAGAAATCTATAATATCTTATATGATGCCTATAAAGATGGCTCTACAACGAGTACGATCACGTTGAATTATTCCAGCGTGTGGAAGGATCAGAAGATTACGATCACATCGGATAATAAGATGGTCATGCCGGATACCTTTCATCCACAGGTGCTGAGCTGGGAACGTGACATGCTGACTCCGGCATTTCTTGCTCTGATCTATGACCATCCGGAGCTTAGCTGGCTGTCGGGTGCAACCTATTATATGTCATACAAAATAAATGGAATTTCATATTATTCGTCTGAGCTGGATGAGAATAACAGTATGGTAAAGGATGTAACAGTTCCATGTATTACGACCTATATCAAAGAACCGTCGGTTGATGCTACAAAGGCGGAGATGGATACGATCGTGTCGGAAGCAACGGAATCGATCAATAAGAAGCTCGCGGGAAGTACATCCAGATATCAGACCATAAAAGAGATTCATGATTATATCTGTAACAGTACATCCTATGCAAAATCTAATACGACAAGCAGTGAATATCAATCGGCTTACAGTGCGTTTCGTGACACGAATGGTGATGGAACGGTGGAGACGGTCTGTGCAGGATATTCCAGAGGCTTTAAGCTGTTGTGCGATGCATATGGAATACCATGTGTGCTTGTGACCGGAGTGACAGATACCGGTGGAGCCCATATGTGGGATCTGGTTCAGATGGAGGACGGTATCTGGTATGGAGTAGATGCGACCTGGGATGACCAGACCGGCCGGACCTATTATGATTTCTTTTTGGTTGGATCTGCAACGAAGCCGGATCATTTTGCAAAGACCGATTTCGGAAGCTGTCATATAGCAGAAGGCGCCTGGGATGCAAATGGCGCATATGAATTCGTCTATCCGGAACTGAGTACAGACCTGTATCATGAAGATCAGGATGAAGATGGAATCTGTGATCTGTGTAGTGCAATGTTAGATGGTATGAGCGCATTACTTGCCGGATATTCGCTCCGGCTGGATGAGGAGACGGGGATCTGCTTTTATCTGCGGTTTACAAATACAGTTTTAAATGACAGCGGCGCATATATGGAATTTACGATGCCGGATGGAGGCACAACGCAACAGAAGGTGACGGATGCAGAGAAGCAGACAGTAAATGGAAAACAGTATTATGTATTTACCTGTTATGTGGCAGCAAAGGAGATGGCGGATGATATTCGGGCACAGGTATTTCTGTCCGATGGAACTGCCTGCGGAACAATATATCGGTATTCGGTTCAGGATTATGCGGGATATATGTTAGACCGGAGCAGTACCTATACAGCAGAACTTCCGGTCGTGAAGGCAATGCTGAATTACGGAACTGCCGCACAGGAATTGTTTGGTTATCATACCGGTGATCTGGCAAATGCAATTCTGCCGGAGACGGAACGTCAGATAGGAAGCATGGATCTGACTGCACTTGCATCCTATCAGTCCGTGCAGACAGGAAATATGCCGGATGGAATTTCCTATTATGGAAGCTCCTTGGTGCTACGTTCAGGAACACTGATCCGTCATTATTTTACAAAAGCAGGTGATGTGGAGCTGAGTGATATAACATTTACCTTAAATGGAAATGCAGTAACTCCGGTATCCGTCGGATCCAATATGTTTTATATAGAAATTCCTGCCGTGCATATTCAGAACATTACACAGATGAATACATTGGCAGCAGGAGAGAGTGGAGCGATAACATATGGTGTTTTAAGTTATGCGTATACGGTGTTGTCGGCTCAGACATATGGAAGCACACTGGAACAGGTTATGAAAGCTATGGTTATATATCAGCAGACAGCACAGACCTATCTTGCCAGATGACACATGCTTGTTCAGAATATAAACGAGGGCAAAGAACCGACAAAATAAAAAAGAATCAAAAAATAGAAATAAGACGAATTAAAACAGGAGACTGTATACAAGCATGAGTTGTACACGGTCTCCTGTGTTTCTATCCGATAAAATCCGGATCATTATTTATTTTTTACGAGCCTGTACCATATATTCTTTGAAAGAGGCACGCAGGCTTCGCTCGATATTCGGAATAATATGTCCGTTTTCATTATTTTGCCATACCGCCTGCAGGAAGAATGAATTTCCGGTCAGGAAACGATTCCTTGTAAAGGCATCCGTCTGTTCCTGATCCTGAAAACGACATAATTCGATATCATCATGATATAGAATCTCGGCTGCGGTGTGGAACTGTCCGTCCGTACAGTACCATTTGTAGATACCGTGAAAAGTTGTACGGCAATACCATCCAAGGAAGGTAAAGCCTTTATAACGGAATGGATTCTTTGCCAGTTTTACAACTGCGTTGCCGTCATATTTCTCATTTGGACGAAATTCAATCGATTTTTCCCGGATCGATTTGTTCAATCCAAAAGTAAATAACCGACAGACAAGATTTTTATTCTTAGCAGAGGAAGCATAGATCAGGTTAAATGGTTCCTTCTTAAAATGCGTATCTGCCAGATTGTATTTCTTTTCAACAGAATGGATCGCATTCAGTATGAAATCACCGGAGGCTTTTCGTTTTTCCTCCAGAAGCTGACCAACTTTGCTATAATCGATCGGTTTTGCTGATTTTGTACTGTCATAGGTTTTTGTAAAACGGCGATCCTCTAAATCAAAGGTTTTTAAGATTGTATCAACCTTATCGCCATGTCTTGCACCAACATAAAACTGCTTTTCAAATAAGATCGAGAATGCACAGGCATGGAATGAATTTGTAAAGATGTATTCTGCCTGTTCTATATATCCAAGCCATTCATCCGGACCAACATTATAGATGACTTTGTAATCGCCTTCTTTTGGCAGATGGACATTGCTTTCATAGGAGGACAGAATGATAAGTTCCAGACCTTTTTCCTTTGCAAATGCCAGAGCCTTCTGGATGGAGTCGATCGCACGCTCCATTACAGCGTAGAGCAGGACATATTTGCGTTCCTGATTTCTGGGCGGGATCGCAATATCGTGCCAGAATTTTTTATCCTTTAAGAATACAGGATCCAGTACAACCGGAACATCTTTCCCCGTCAGTTCATGAATGTGTTCGGCAAAGCTTGACTCTCTCGCAGCGATTGCCTCGAATGGCGTTGTATATTCGATAAATTCTTTTTCCTGTTCTTTTGTCCAGCCGTTAAAGACACCACGACTGACAGCATATCCGATCTTCGGAGCGTTTTTCATAGGCTCGGCAGCCAGAAAAAATCCACGGTCAAAGCCTTTATCCGGATTGTACTGCCAGATAACATCCGTAGCACAGATGTAGCAGTCAAAATCCAGTTTCTGATCATCCAGATCGTCATGGTGATAGGTTTCTTTGGTGCGGATATAATGAGCATTGATAAAATTCTCAAATTTCTGATACCGCTTTGGCCATATCGTGTACAACTTGGCAAATTTATTGATCGTAAGTATTTTCAGGTTATGCTTATGTGTCCAGACCTTTTGTTCATCTTTTGTAAGGCCTTCCGGCATTATTTCTGTCAGAGCTTTGTTGTAGCCATGTTGCAGATAAAAATGCAGAGGATAGACCGGATCGTATTCTTTGTTATTGTAGATAGGCATATAGTCAATGACTGTACTTTCGATGCCATGATCTGATAAAAATTGCTGGAAAGCATATGTGTGTAAAGGACACGCAAAATTAAGTGCTTTCGTATGTGTATTTATTGAAATAATCCCTATCTTCAAAACGATAGTTCCTCCCTGAACTTTACATATAATTTATAAACCTTAACAGGCCACATATAGTTTTATTTTATCTTATAATTATATATAAATCAAGCGCAAAAGACAGAATCAGACATTTGTCGTGGGAAATCGATCAGTTAATTCCTTTCATTGTAAGCTGGATCCGTTTCTTGGCAAGATCCACGCTCATAACCTTAACCGTTACGATGTCACCGACGCTGACGACATCCAATGGATGCTTGATGAATTTATCGGACATCTGGGAGATATGCACCAGACCATCCTGATGAACACCGATGTCGACAAATGCACCAAAATCGATTACATTGCGGACGGTTCCCTTTAAGATCATGCCTTCCTTCAGATCCTTCATTTCAAGGATATCACCACGCAGGATCGGCTGTGGCATTTCGCTTCTAGGATCTCTGGCTGGCTTTTCCAGTTCTTTTACAAGGTCGGTGACGGTTACTGTTCCGACACCCAGTTCCTTTGCGAGTGCTTTGATATCACCGGCTGCTTTTGTAATGCCCTTTAACTGACCGGATGCAAGATCATCCATGGAATAACCGAGATGCTGGATCAGTGTTTCAGTAACCTCGTAGCTTTCCGGGTGGACAGAGGTTGCGTCCAGTGGATTTGTACCACCAGTGATCCTCATAAATCCGGCACACTGTTCAAATGCTTTCGGGCCAAGTTTAGCAACCTTTAACAGTTCTTTTCTGTTTTTAAAACGGCCATTTGCTTCTCTGTATTCTACGATATTTTTTGCCAGGGTTTTGTTGATACCGGAAATATGTTCCATCAGAGGAGCGGAAGCGGTATTTAGATCGACACCGACCTGGTTTACGGAATCTTCTACAACAGCGTCTAATGCTTCTGTCAGCTTCTTTTGATTCATATCGTGCTGATACTGACCGACACCAATCGCTTTTGGATCGATCTTGACCAGCTCGGCAAGCGGATCCTGAAGTCTTCTTGCGATTGAAGCAGCACTACGCTGGCCTACATCAAAGTTCGGGAATTCTTCTGTTGCAAGTTTACTTGCAGAGTAGACGGATGCGCCGGCTTCGTTTACGATCACATATTGAATCTTTGTATCCAGCTCATGGATAAGATCTGCAATGATCGCTTCGGATTCACGGGAAGCAGTACCGTTTCCAACTGAGATAAGGGAAATATGATATTTCTTGATCAGATCTTTTAAGATCTTCTTGGATTCTTCCACTTTGTTCTGAGGGGCAGTTGGGTAAATAACCTTAGTGGCGAGCACCTTTCCGGTTGCATCAACGACTGCCAGCTTACATCCGGTACGGAAAGCAGGATCCCAGCCGAGAACCACATGACCATTGATCGGTGGCTGCATTAAAAGCTGCTTTAAGTTGCTGCCAAATACCTTGATCGCGCCATCTTCAGCAGCTTCTGTCAGACTGCTTCGAATATCGCGTTCAATAGAAGGTGCGATCAGACGTTCATAACTGTCAGTTATAGTATTTCTTAAAATGTCATTTGTATTTGGATTGTCGCGTACGATCACCTGACGGATCAGATAACCGGTGATCTCATCAACCGGTGCTTCAATCTTAACAGAGAGAAATTTTTCCTTTTCTCCACGGTTGATCGCAAGTGTACGGTATCCGGTCATTTTGCGTACGGGTGTGCTGAAATCATAATACATTTCATATACGGATTCTGCTTCCGGATCCTTGGCAGTTGTCATCAAAATACCCTTGTCCATTGTAAGGCTTCGGATTTCTGTACGATATTCAGCGTTATCTGAAATAGATTCTGCAATAATGTCCATAGCTCCGGCGATGGCTTCTTCTGCAGAGTGGACTTCTTTCTCCTCGGATACATAAGCCAGTGCTTCCTCCGGAATCGGCTTATTTGTCATCTGAAGGGAGATGATGTTGGCAAGTCCGGTAAGACCTTTGCTCTGTGCGATTGTCGCACGCGTTTTTCTCTTTGGTTTATAAGGACGATACAGATCTTCCACTGCAACGAGTGTTTCAGCAGCCAGAATTGACTTCTTTAGTTCATCGGTCAGCATGCCCTGTTCTTCGATCGAAGCGATGACCTTTTCCTTCCGGTCTTCCAGTCCTCTGAGATAAGTGAGCCGTTCATCCAGAGTACGAAGCTGTTCATCGTTTAAAGAACCGGTAGCTTCCTTTCTGTATCTTGCAATAAAAGGGATCGTGCATCCCTCATCTATCAATTTAACGGCAGCAGCTACCTGCTCCTGCCGGCACATAAGTTCCTGACTGATTTTCAAAATAATATCCATAATCGTGAAACCTCTTTCTTAATTTGTATTATTCACCGTAACAGGCAATGACATATATATTGTGCGTTCAAGTCCGCTTGTTGCAACCCGCACGGACAGGTTGGAACAATATATAGTTGAATATTACGGGAAAGCAGAATCTAGTATATGCGAAATTTCGGCAGGATTCAAGCTTGGAGACAGACAAATTATGGAAAAGTACAAGACAGAAAAACGAAGCAGATGAAAAAATGAAGTATCTATAAAATGACAGATTTGCTGGAAAGATATGGGCGGCTGTGTTATACTGAAATAGATACAAGGTGCGGGTGGACATGTCCGGTTATATCATATTAAATACCAGTTAAGGTACAGAATGGAGCAGAACATGCAGGGTTTTACAAATACAGCAGACAGGAATGAAACAATTTCTTATATAGAAGAATGTGGCTGTCAGACAGAAGCAGCAGAAGCAGATTGCGTGAAGACTGCAATGGCATTTGCCAGGCAATGTCATCAGGGGCAGACACGTCTTGGAAGAGATGGCAAAGTGCCGTATTATGATGAACATATTCTTGGTGTTTACCATATATTAAAGGACGAATGCCATGTAGAGGATGAAACTGTACTTGTAGCTGCATTATTGCATGATACGGTAGAAGATACGGACTGTACATTTGAAGATATTGAAAAGATCTTTGGTACGGATATCAGGGATCATGTATATTTATTAAGTAAACTTGAAGGAGAGACCTTCTCTGACTATTCAAAACGTCTATTTGACCACGCCCCGGCACAGGTGGTCATGATCAAACTTGCAGACAGACTGCATAATCTAAGAACTATCCTTTTTGTATCCAATCGCAAATGGATCCAGAGAAAAGTAAATCAGACTTATACCGATATCCTTGACCGGCTAGAACAGGTAAAAGACAATCTGGGAGAGAACTATGCTTCCGAGATATCTATGTTAAAAGATAAAATTATCGAACAACTTGCTGTTGTTCAGGCAGAACTGGACAAGAAGCGGGAGACAATTCAATAATACCGATTTCTCCATCCGTCGGACTTTCGAAATCGTACAGCTATTCGCATTCCGGGCTATTCGCCCTTCTTGCTCATATCTGTTTATCTGCCAAATAAATAAGCAACGTTGTCTTTATACAGACACGTTGCTTATTTGCTTGGCAGATTTATTGTCATATGTTTTCAATCTGCCAGTCGATCGGTTCAACACCGTGCTCGGTCAGGAAGTTGTTCGTTTTGCTGAAAGGCTTGCTTCCCCAGAAACCACGATAGACAGATAACGGACTTGGATGCGGAGCTTTTAAGATCAGATGATTCGGATTGTTTAACATCGAAGCTTTTTTTTGTGCATACGATCCCCATAAGATGAATACGATCGGACGATCCTGGCGGTTTAAGATCTCCATACAGGCGTCTGTAAATTGTTCCCAGCCATGTCCCTGATGGGAATTTGCCTGATGCGCCCGGACGGTCAGAACAGCATTTAACATCAGGACACCCTGCTCTGCCCATTTGACAAGATAACCATTATTGGGTATATAGCAGCCAAGGTCATCGTGAAGCTCCTGATAGATATTAGCAAGAGAAGGCGGGATGTCGACACCCGGCTTTACGCTGAAGCTCAGACCATGCGCCTGCCCTACGTTGTGGTAAGGATCCTGACCGATGATAACACATTTGACCTTTGATAATGGTGTCAGATGGAACGCATTGAATATATCATCGGCAGGAGGAAAGATCTCTCTTGTGGCATATTCATGTCCGACAAAATTAAACAGTTCTTTATAATATTCTTTTTTATATTCGGGCTTCAGTTCCGCAGCCCAATCATTTGAAATAGCTGGCATAATTCAGACTCCTTATCTATAGTGTATAGGATACGTTTTTCATTTCGAGACGACATTCTGCATTCTGAAAATAAAAAGAATAGCATATGTGTTCATTTTTAAAAATAGTGTAACATAAAGAATATTTAATGTAAATTTTAAGGTGTAATTTTACTCTGAAACATTGTCAGGTGAGAGACTTTGTGGTATCATCTTTTCAAATGAAATTTTTGCAGAAGGGGTGCTGAAAATGGAGAAAGCATATAAGACAATGAAAACTTCAGGCGCAATAAATATTGCATTAGGCGTAGTGGTTCTGGTGCTTGGACTTGCATCCGGTATATTGATGATCGCATCAGGCGGTTGTCTCTTGAAGAACAAACGTCATATTGTATGGTAGGAATGACAATCCTATGCACGCGGATACAGGAAGAACAGTTGCCGCGTGCATATTTTTTGCAGATCTTTTCATGACGGAGTTTTTCTGTAAAAATGGGGTTGACAGACAGCGAGACACTGTGTTAAAGTCGATACAGATAATACGATGAAGAGGAATAGTAGAATCTATGAAGCATTCAGAGAGTTGTCGGTTGGTGTGAGACAACAGTGGAACAGATTTGAACTCGCCTCAGAGTAGCCCGCTGAAAGGAAGTAGGATGGGATGGAACCTGACCATTATAGCAGGAGGATATAAGAGATTCTATCTGTATCTGTAACGAGAGCATACAACATGTATGAAATAGAGTGGTACCGCGTATAACTTACGTCTCTATAGGTGATGAGATGTAGGTTTTTTTATTGCCATATTTTATGTAATATATGAATCGGAGAACAAAAGCCGTTACAGGAGCTTATACAGAAAACAGAAACAGGAGGTTAAACATGAAGAATTTTGAGCATTACAAAAGAGGCTACTATATGCCGCCGGAAAAGTCTACAAAATGGGTAGAAAAGGAATACGTTGATAAGGCACCGATCTGGTGTAGTGTAGATTTAAGAGATGGAAATCAGGCACTGATCGTTCCGATGAATCTGGATGAGAAACTGGAGTTCTTCAAGGAACTTGTACGAATCGGTTTCAAAGAGATCGAGATCGGTTTCCCTGCAGCATCAGAAACAGAATATGAGTTCTGCCGTACCCTGATCGAGAAGGATATGATACCGGATGATGTAACCATTCAGGTACTGACACAGGCAAGACCACATATTATTAAGAAGACATTTGAAGCAATTGACGGCGCAAAGAATGCAATCGTTCACCTGTATAATTCAACATCTTATGCACAGAGAACACAGGTATTTAAGAAATCCCAAGAAGAGATTTTACAGCTTGCTGTCGATGGAGCAAAACTGTTGAATCAGATGGCAGAAGAACATGGAGTGAACTATCCATTTGAATATTCACCGGAGAGCTTTACCGGAACAGAGATCGATTATGCACTGGAAGTATGTAATGCAGTTATTAAAGAATGGAAGCCTACCCCGGATCGTAAGGTTATCATCAACCTTCCTGCAACCGTAGAGATGTCACTGCCACATGTATATGCAAGTCAGATCGAGTACATGAGCGAACATCTGATTGACAGAGAAAATGTTATCCTGTCCTTACATCCGCACAATGACCGTGGCTGTGGCGTAGCAGATGCGGAGCTTGGTATTCTTGCAGGTGCAGACAGAATCGAGGGAACTTTATTTGGAAATGGTGAAAGAACCGGTAATGTAGATATCATCACACTTGCGATGAACATGTTCACACATGGAGTAGATCCTGAACTGGATCTGTCCGACATTCCAAAGCTGACAGAATTATATGAGCGCGTGACAAATATGCATGTATACGAGCGTTCTCCATATACAGGTAAATTAGTCTTTGCAGCATTCTCAGGATCTCATCAGGATGCGATCGCAAAGGGTATGAAGTACAGAGAAGATCAGGGAGACGGCATGTGGACAGTACCATACCTGCCTCTGAATCCGGAAGACATCGGAAGAAAGTACGACGGAGATGTTATCCGTATCAACAGTCAGTCAGGAAAGGGTGGAATCGGTTATATTCTTCAGTCCAAGTATGGCTTTGATCTTCCGGCCAAATTCCGTGAAGACCTTGGATACACAGTTAAAGATGTATCCGATAAGGCACATAAAGAATTATCCGCTGCAGAAGTACTGGATATTTTCCAGCGTACATATGTCAATATCGAAGGCCCGGTTCAGATGTTAGAATGTCATTTTGTGCAGGGCGATGGAATCTCAACGGAGATCACGATCATGAAATATGGTGAGAAGAAAGTATATCATGGTAAAGGAAATGGACGTCTGGATGCTGTCAGCAATGCAATTAAAAAGCATTTTGACATTGACTTCAAGATCGTCTGCTATGAGGAGCATGCATTACAGGTTGGCTCTAACTCACAGGCAGTCGCTTATGTAGGTCTGGAAGGAAAAGATGGAACAGTTACCTGGGGTGCAGGCATTAAGGATGATATTATTGATGCATCTGTATATGCCTTAATCTCAGCAATCAACAGAACAGGCGTGTTATAATAAATAAAAAGCCATTCAGCCGGTATAATAATAGTATCGGTTGGATGGCTTTTTAATTTTTTTGAAAAAAGACTATGAAGTCTGGCTCAGCTTTTTATAGCAGTAGCCGATGATATCTTTTCGGGTTACGATACCGATGAACTTGTTGTGGTCGTCGACTACCGGAACAAAGTTCTGTGCCATTGCACGGGCAATCAGATCTTCCATGTTTGAGTTGATTGATACGGAGGCATATTCGAATTTTTTCGGAATGTCGGACAAACGGATATCTTCGGATTCGGACAGATGGTTCAATCCGTTTTTCTTGCAGAACCAGAGGATATCACCCTCGGTGATTGTTCCGACATATTCGCCGTTACCCGACAGAATCGGGATTGCTGAATATCGATGGATCTCCATCTTTTCAAGAATCTGTCTTAAAGTAAATGTGCTTTCTATAAATGCAACCTCGCTCTTAGGAGTCAGAAAAAATAAAATATTCATAGGTCAGGGAAAATCCTCCTTTATGTGAAATATAACTTTGTATTATTGGTGATCAGCGGCAATGGTTTATTATTCGTGCCTGTATCTATTATAGAAGATGTCGACAGGGTTTGCAATTTACATTCTCTTAATTTTGTTTGAAAAAAGTGTGACAGATTTCAGAAAAAACAGAGAAAAAACTTCGGGTTGTTTAATAAGGTGTTATTTGTTAAAATAAATATAAGTGTAGGCTTGTGCGTGCACATTTACAGACAGGAGGAAAGCTATGGCTGCGGATAACGTATATGATGAAGACCAGGAATACCTGATTGAAGCGCGTGATACAATCTCCGAATTAGAAGATTTAAAAGATAAGCTGGAGGAGATCAAGCTGCTCCAGAAGAAGAATAAACGGGCTATCGTCCGGGAAGAACGGGCAACTGGTGATGAGATTAGTGCCACATTAAAAAAAAGAAAAGAACAGATCGCTGCAAGCTATGACAGACAGATCGATGTAAATAATTCCAAGATCCGTCAGGTGCAGACGAAGAAGGATAAAAAGAAAAGCCAGAGAATGGAAGATCGGATCAATAAGGAGACGGCAGATATCCGGGAGGAGAATCGTCAGCTGAATGCAGCTATCAAGACTTTATTCAAAAAGAATCATGTTCCGGCCTTTTGTAATACGAAGATGTATTATTGCCTGTTTTCCCCCAAAGGCATGAGTGAATTTCTTGAGCTGTTTGTAATTCTTTTGGTTGCATGTGGAGGAATTCCTGCAGCAGTGATAGCGGTTTTGATGAATACAAAGTTTAAGACAGGAAGTCATACTGCAATGTGCGTGTTGATTGCAGCACTGATCATAATTGCTGAGTTTATTATTTATTTTATTGTATTTAACCTGACAAAGGTGAAACATAGGGATTTGATCCGGGAGGGAAGAAGAACCCGCGATAAGATCATAGCCAATGAGAAGGCTGTAAAAGCGATCAAGAATTCAATTGCAAAGGATAAGGATGAGAGTATTTACAGACTGGGTAAATATGATAAAAAGATTCAGGAATTAGAGGATGCAGGTGGAGTGATCAGTGATGAAAAACTGGATGCGCTTCGTACATTCGAGAAAGAAACCAAGCAGTTGATTACGGATGAGATTACCGGACGCAGAAAAGAGAAACTGGACCGGTTGAAATCCGAACGTGATACACTGGAAAATGATTTCGGTGATACGCAGAAGAAGATATCTGAATACGAGCTTATGATCACGAACAAATATGAAACATATCTCGGAAAGGATTTTTGTACAGAAGAAAAATTATCTGATCTGATCTCAATCATGGAAGAAGGATCAGCAAGTACAGTATCTGAGGCTATCAAAGTTTATAAGGGAGATGACAGATGATGATCGGCATAGATCAAAGCCTTTCCGATGTATTCTGCCATTTGTTTAACTGTATATAATCTGGTATTCTGGAGAAGATTTGCTCCGGTATGACCAGACAGATTCACAATTCCGGTAATGGACATATCGCCTATTGCCGGAAGTTTTTTATTTACGCCTTTTCCGGGAAAAAGGTGGGAGTTGGTGAGCGTGACCAGTCCCATGTCCTTTGACATGCCAAGAGAGGCATCGACAGCAATCACAAAAGGATTGTCAAAGTCCGCATAAATGTGTTCGATGGTATCCTTGATATTTAAAGCATGGACAGGGTATTGCAGCGTGCCTGCAACCTGATAGGTTGTGTTGTGAGCCAGGATATAATCACCGACCAGAGGACCAAGGGCATCTCCGGTTGCGCGGTCTGTGCCGATGCAGATAACGATGATATCCTTGGAAGCACCATCCATTTCATATATCATTTCTATGATCTTATCCCCAAGTGCTTTACAGGTATGGCTACGGCTGGGATCAAAATATTCAGTTTTTCGTTTCGTTTGTTTTTTGCTGATATTCATAAACACCTTCCAGAAAATGTATCTTACTATAAAGTATTACCAGGATTGATAAAGTTTACACAAAGCTGAAAAATAAAATGTCGAAATAATAAAAAAGAAAAAATATGGATTGCAGGATCTGTTGACAAAATTTGATAAGTACAGGCTATCTGGAATGCTATTATCAGAATTAATCTCAAAATAGAGAACTTTCGATAGAACGAAAGTAAATAAAAGAATGGGGAGTGTTATCATGATAGAGATTGTATATGACAAGGCGACAGCAGAAAAAAATGCAAAAAATGATGGTCACTACAGAATGCCAAAGAATATCAGACAGATAGGAAATGCCCCGGATAAAAAGAAGATATACATAGAAGATTATGTAATGACATTTCTTCGCAAGATTGCAGAGCCGGGAAATACAACCTCCCGCGGTGCGATCCTGCTTGGAGAATATTTTAAAGACGGGGATACAGAGACCTTGTTCATCAGTGGAGCGGTAGAAGCACAGAATCTGGAGTTTGATGTGGAACAGATTAAATTTGATGATCATATCTGGAGCAAGCTCTATGCGGATATCAATAAATATTTTGAAAATCTGTCAGTTGTGGGATGGTTTTTATCCAGGATGGGATTTTCAACAGAAATCAATGACAAGATTACCAGACTTCATCTGGAAAATTTTCGGGGAAGAGATAAGGTACTGTTTGTTATGGATTCTCTGGAATGTGATGATGCCTTTTATGTATGTGAGAAGAACCGGCTGATGCGGCAACGTGGATACTATATTTATTATGTCAGAAATGAAGCAATGCAGAGCTACATTATCAGCCGTAAGAATATGTCCTGTGAGGACAAGCAGAACGCAGCAGTACGGAAGGATGCGGAGCTTGTAAAGAATTTCCGCGCCATGCGCGGTGACACACCTGAAAAACCAAAGAAGAACCGCACCTATGTCCGGTATGCAGTAGCCTCTTTTGCAGCTTTATTTGTACTATCCATGGGAGTTGCTGTATCCGGAAACTATGATAAAATGAAGAACATCGAATCTACGATCCGCAAAATGGAACTGGAAAATGGAGATTCCGGGGTACAAGTATTTTCAAACAGCAACACAGAACAGACAATATATACAAAAGATATAGACAGCACGACTGCCGGAACATCGGCTGTTACGGAAACGCAGACAGAGTCTGCCGGCACAGATAAGGCAGGAGTAACAGGATCAAATGGGGCACAGAACAAAACGCAGGTAGATCAACCGGATACAGAGAGTCTGATAACAACGGAACAGACAACTTCACAGGACAATACTCAGGAAAATACCCAGGAGACAATGGCAGAGGGAATTCTGCAGTATTATACGATTAAAGAAGGAGATACATTGATGAGTATTTCGATCAAGATGTACAAGTCTCCGGAATATGTGGATGCCCTGATGAATGCAAATGGAATTAAAGAAGGAGATACAATCTATCCGGGGGAAAAAATAGCTATTCCATCTGTAAACTAAAAATGATATACTGTCCACATGTGAAAAGAAAAACTCTTATTTAAAATTGCAGATAATATAGAGGTATAGTATGACAAAAGAAACAACTGAAGAACTGAATAAAAAAAGAAAACCTGCTTTTGGGAAACGTCGTTTTGAAGAACAGGACAGGACACAGGATACAGACAGCAACATAATAGAAGTAACACCAGGAATGTCAGGAAGATTAAAGCTGCTGATTCTTTTACTTGTGATATTAATTGCAGCGGTAACGATCGTATCCGTGCGCAGATACATCAGCACAAGAGAATATAGAGCATATGACGTGGTGACATCTACCGAGACATCCGGAGATAATATAGCCAATTATGTATTGTTCAGTGATAATGTCCTGAAGGTAACAAAAGATGGAGTATCCTATATTGATCAGAGTGGTAATACTGTCTGGGACTGCAGCTATTCCATGAAGATGCCGCAGGTAGTTGTAAATGGAGACTATGCTGCAGTTGCAGATCTGAATGGCAGAGATGTGTATGTATTTAATAAATCCGGTAAGGTCAGTAACCAGACACTGAACTATGATATTACCAATATCGACGTGGCAGCACAGGGCGTTTATGTAGTGATCCTGTCGGGAGAAAAAGAAAATTATATCAATGCTTACGATAAAGACAGCAAGAGTATATATGAGATGAAGACATCGATCGAGAACAGTGGGTATCCGCTGGATATTGCAATATCAGATGACGGAGCCAGGTTATTTACCAGTTATGTGAAGGTAGACGGGACTTCTGTGCCGGATTATCTTGCAGCCTATAATTTCGGATCTGTGGGACAGAATGAGAATGCGGATCGTCTGATGGGTGGCTTTACCTTTGATGACACCATATTTCCATACATAGATTTTGTAGACAATGACACAGTTGTCTGTTTTGGTGATAATAAGATCGTTGTATACGCCATGTCTGAAAAACCAAGTGAAAAAGCGGAGATCGATCTGGAGAACCGTGAGATGCTTGGTGTATTTGCAAATACAAAATATCTGGGTTATATCACGGCAGATAACGAAGATAGTGACAACAGATACCATATCTATATCTATGATATGAGTGGTAAGCTGACAGCAGAAACGGATTATAACAATTCATTTTCCAATATATATGCAACAGATGATGAACTTATCATTTCGGGGGAATTCGACTGCAGTATTTATTATCTGAATGGAGCAAGAAAGTTTGCAACGACCTTTAATAAGAATCTGATCAATATTGTGCCATCCAAAAATAAGCTGGAGTATATTGCGATATTTGAAAATGAAACCCAGGTGATCAAATTAAAGTTAAAGAACGAAAAGGAGAAAAAATGAATCTGTTAGTTCTCGGAATTCTGGCATTTATTTTGCTACTGGTATTTCGTGGATATAGAAAAGGCTTTTTTAAAAGTGCTGCCAGCGCGATAGGAATTGTGCTGGCAGTTCTTCTTACTGCTATATTATATCCTGGCGTGAATAAACTGTTGTGTCAGTATACCGTTCTGGATGATGTCATAGAACAGAAAATCATAGAAAAATTTGAACTGCCGGAAGAAACAAAGACGGCAACAAGAAATGAAGAGATTGATACGATAGAAAATCTGGACCTTCCGGATAATGTGAAAGGCTGGCTGATTGCAAACTGCAACGGAGAAACGTTCTTGGAGAGTGGGGTGGATAATGTATGCAGTTATATTGCAAAGTCTTTAACAGCGATGGTAATGCGAGGAATTTCCTATGTGCTTACACTCCTGGTGCTGTTGCTTCTTCTTCATATATTGATTATGGTGCTTGATGTTGCAAACTATATACCAATCGTAAAAAGCATTAACAAAGCCGGAGGTGCAATATTTGGTGCCGGACAGGGAATCTTAATTGTCTGGATCTTTATGGGGATTGTGACGCTGTTGTCAACATTTAGCTGGGCATATCAGGTCATACAGATGATCGATGAAAGTCCGCTTTTGGCATGGCTTTACAAAAAAGACATTTTTTTGAAAATAATAGTTGACATCTTGGAAAAGATTTAGTATAGTATCACTTGCTGGTCGCGAGAACAGCTTGAGCAACAAAAAAAGATTGAAAATAATCGAAAAAAGTTGTTGACAAATATTGACGATATGTGTTAATATATCGGAGTTGCTGTTCGAAACAGTAACAAACAACGACAAATGATTTCATGATGATTCTCATCTGGAAAGCATGCAGAACATCAAAAAAGAAATTAAAAAAGTTGTTGACAAAGAACACTGAATGTGATAACATATAGAAGTTGTCGCTGATGAGTTCGACAACAAAGAACCTTGAAAAATTAACAACATGACAACCCTGAAATTCCAAATAAAGAATTTCAAAAAGAACGTAACAGA